>OBYM01000220.1_pt1 | contig 36202 bp, 33 predicted proteins | sample 1538191 | NCBI WGS metagenome assembly OBYM01 (sample SAMEA2580165, study PRJEB22360) | human gut metagenome | biome: human gut; feature: human-associated habitat; material: faeces | place: Denmark | collected 2008/2010 | reverse complement strand
TGAAGGCCTCCGTCGTGTCTCCCGCACCACCTCCGCCCCCGCCACTGTCAGCAGATCGATCACGCCCACGGATCGTCCTCCCACGCCCGCTGACCGGCAGCTTCATGGTAGATGGCGTTGTGCAGCTTCCTCACATCGTACTTGACGAATCCATGTTCGCCGATCTCATTTCTCCGGGGCTGGATGTCGTACTTCTCACACTTTCTCCTCAATTCCGATTTTTCCATGTCAAACAGTTTGCAGACCTCCGAAATGGTGTAGAATTCTTTCAGTTCCTTGTAGTTAATGTAAGGGATACTGGCCATAATTGACCCTCCTTAAAGTGATTTGTGATACGGCATATTCGTGGGATGCAAAACCTCCTAATTCACCGCATCCTTATGTAAATCACTTTATAATTGCAGTAAATGCGATCCACACTGATGGGGTAATTATACTGGACGGCTGTCCCTTTCCAGACAACCAGCTCAAACGGTGTCACAGGAAGCAGCAGTAAAAACAGCTTCTCATCCTCAGGTCGTGTCAAGAATTGGACCTGTTGACAAAGACAAAATATGGGCTGAGAAATCATATTATCGGCCCATATTTTATTCATTAGCATTGCAGGAAAGATGGCTTAACCATCCTTTTTAGGTTCAATGCCATGGCAGACAGGAGACATTCCTCAGTTGTCGCAAGAATGCCTCGTTTCCGAATTTTTAAAAGGTTATGCTCTCTTTTCATAGCAGCAAAGCTGCCTTCAGCCCATATTTTCCGTTTTCTCATCATATACAGGTATTCCGAAGTATTGACCCTTAAATGCCCTTTGTAAAACGCAGGATAGCAGCTGCTGGCCAAAATTCTTCTACGTACACCGGCCTTATCAAAACAAGTCTTTCGTGAAGTGTGTTTCCGGCAGATATCTCCCTGTACTTGGTAGCAACGAAGATATTTCCCTGTGGACTTATGCAGTTCAAACGGTGATATACAAGGGGCTGTCCCATTGGGCAAATAAATGTATCCTGCTGCGGATCATATGAAAATCCATATTTACTTGGGTCATGGGAAACCGGATGGCTGGAATATAACCGGTCATTCTCAATAGTTCCAACCCCCTGTCCAAAGCAACTTTCTCCATAGACAGGCCTAGCCGTTTTTTCTGCTGTTCCAGATGCCGTAAAACCAAGAGGTTTTCTTTTTTATTTGCTGGGAATACGTCTACTCCTGTAACAATCCCATGCTTACAATCTACGGTCGCTTCCATGAGGTATCCCATACCTCGTTTGCTTCCATGGTGGATATAGCCACACTCAGGATCTGTTGTGCTTGTTGTAATCTTTTTGGTGACTGTATGGCTCGGCGGCTTCTTAAATCCCGGCTGTGATGCAAGCTCTTGGTCCAGAGCGTCAAGATAGCTCAGCATACTCTGCTCGATTTCAACTTCTATATCGATCCAGCTGTTCCTTGAAACTTCGGCGGGAATGTAGCTGCCATCGGAGGTCATTTCTTTACCGTCTATCAATTTCTGCTCTATGCAGCACCAGACAATTTCCAGAAAGATCTGTTGGAACAAGCTACTATCATTCCACTTGCGAACTCTTGTTTTGCTGAATGTGGAATGATCCGGTATCTTTTCCCCAAGCTCAAAGCCACAAAACCAACGATAATCAATGTTTAGCTGAATTTCCTGGACAAGTCGGCGTTCTGACTTGATGCCGTAAAGATATCCTACTAGCAGCATTTTAAACATACTAACAGGGTCAACAGATGGGCGGCCATTTGCAGGGTAATATGGCGCTACAAGATCGTAGATAAAGTCAAATGAAATCATCTGATTGATTTTCCGAAGTAAGTGATCGCTTGGAATTAATTCTGCTATGTCCAGAATTACCATACTCATTTGACCGCTTTGCCGTCCCATCAGCTCCATCCCTCCCTTATTTCAATTATACCATGGGAATGGGGCGTTTGGGACTTTTGTCAACAGGTCCAACGGTTGACACTACCTTCTGACCTATTGGATGTTCTTTATCGGCATGAATAATTTTTGAAAATTACCCGGCAAGGTGAACTGCACCCCATTTGTTAGACAGTATGGTATACTGAATAGCAAACAGGGTGCAGTTCAATGTTTAAGCAGTTATATTATGAGTTCATAATCAGATAACAGATATTAAAATATGCGTTTTCTAGAATAGTAATATATTAACAGCATCACCATTATTGAGTGGAGGTGATCCCGCAGGAACATCGATTAGGCAGTTGCAATCTGCCAATGTACTTACTACTCCGGAAGAGTGACCTTTCTCTGGTATGAACACATGATTGCCCTCAACCTTAGCACGGATCAAACGGCGAGAAGGAGAGGCCTTTTTGAAATGACCATGTAATATTCCGCATTGCTGTCTAGGGTATTTTATGCGGTTACCCGATATGTACTCCAGTACTGGGCGGACGACGGTTTCAAAAATGGCAACGGTAGCGAATGGGTTTCCAGAGAGGCATATAATCAGCTTCCCATTTATCATCATTGCCAATGCGGGGGAACCTGGCTTTGCAGCAAGGCCGTGGAACAAGATTCTGGCGCCTAAGGTTTCTGCCACGGAAAGCATACAATCTTTTGTGCCGACAGATACTCCACCGGTTGTCAACAAAATATCACATTTGGTGAGATTTCGTTCAATCTGTTCTGCAATTGAATGAGTATCGTCTCCAGCAGATGGACAGAGCAGTGGGAGCATGTTAAGGGAAGAAATTCTTGCGCAAAGCATCGGCCCATTGCTGTCATAGAGATGCCCTTTTGTCAATTTGCTGCCGGGAGTTGCAAGCTCATCTCCAGTCGTCATAATTGCAACCTTAGGCAATTGATATGTTTGTACCTTTGTATAACCCTGCCCGGCCAAAGCAGCAATATGAGTCCAGTCCAAACGAGTTCCCTGATGAAACAGCAGAGCGCCTGCTCGAACGTCTTCGCCCTGAAAACAGATATTTTGGTTGTGAGCAAAGGAAGAGTAAATTTTTACTGTTTCCATGCCCAAATCTGTATCTTCTTGCCGCACAACGCAATCAGCGCCTAGAGGGATGGGAGCACCTGTCATGATGCGCACGGCTTTTCCAGGTGCAATCTCTTGCTTAGGGGCATTTCCGGCAAAAAGCCGATCACATACACTTAAGACCGCAGGCATATCAGGAGAGGCGTTTATTAGGTCTGCACTGCAGGCGGCATATCCATCTTGAGCGGACCTGTTAAACGGTGGTAAATCAATTACTGCATAAATATCTTGAGCAAGGATACGACCAGGCGCGTTGAGAAGGGGAACATCCTCAGCTTGTGTGATGATGTTTGCATGATTGCAGAGCAGCTTTACAGCATCTTCAAGGGTAATTCGAGTCTTCTTCAATTCGATAAACGCCTCCTTTCATAAAATAAATACTTTGGAATGTATGACGATCTCTATTATTTTGCAAATAGCTTGTCTAGAACAAAAATTGATTTTTCAAAAGATAATCAGAAATAGCCATCCAGGATTTCTGATGCCAACTTGCGCAAAGTATGAGTACCGCCCTCGATTTCTTCACCATCTGACAAAAGTTTTAGGGCTCCGTTTGGACATGCCCTTACGCAGCTCGGGATCATATTGTGGCGGATGCGTTCAATACAGCCGTCACATTTTTGCATCTTGCCTTCTTTTGTAAATGCAGGTGCACCAAAGGGGCAGGCCATGGCACAACTGTGACATCCAATACAATTTGTTGTGTCAAAGAGTGTGAGATTGGTTTCAGGATCTTTATAGAGACAACCAACCGGACAGGCATTGATACAAGGTGCGTCATCGCAGTGCATACATGCAGTTGAAAAATATTGATATTTATTCTTCTCGGACGGAGATACGTTCGATTCCTCCCGAAGGAATACACAGCGCAAAGGCCTTTCACGATCTGGAATCGAAATATCGTTTTGATCCATGCAGGCAATGGCACAAGCACCGCATGCCGAACATTTGTCTATATCAAGATCAAAATGTAGCGCCAAAACGATCACTCCTTTTTTAAAATTTTACATGCCGTGCTTCGAAAAGCCGGAAAACCTGAATATGGGTCCAAATCATTACGGCCCGTGAGCAGGTTGGCATCAGCCTCCCGATATCCATGGAATAGATAGACTTGATTCCTTGGAATTTGGGCGCTAATCTGAGCCATTATTTCCAAAGAACCCGTGGCGGTGCAGATTACGATCGAATCACCCTCTTGGATTCCCAAAGAAGCCGCATCCAAAGAGTTGATTTCAGCGGTTGGAACGGGCTTAAGCGCACGTTCCCAGGGTACATCGTGCAAGCGGGAGTGAATGGCGTTAGGAATGCGGGAACCGGCACACAAAAGCATGGGGAATTGAACGGCTTCTTCATCTGTAACAGGGGGGACATAGGTTGGGAGTGCATCTAACCCCCACTCCGGATGAGCAGCAATGAGTTCGGATTTTAGCTCAAACTTCCCGGTTGGAGTCGGCAACCCAGTTTGAAGGCGCTCCATGGGAATCTCAGGCTTAAAATCAGGAATTTGGGTTGGTACTTCAAAGCTGCGAAGTTCTTCAACCGTTGTATGAAGCCCTTCGATAAGAAAACGAACGCAGCTTTCATAGCCGCTCCGAAGCAAGGGATCATCCAGCTTCAGATATTCTGCCAATTCGCATAAGATGTCCACGTCAGGTTTGGCCTCACCCAAAGGTTTGATGACTGGATTTGTATAAATTGCCCGGCCTGCGGGATAACATTTGAACTCACCGCGTTCAAGGGAGCTGCAGGCAGGAAGAACTATATCCGCATATTTTGCAGTATCTGTCAGGAAAAGATCAACATCCACAAAATAATCGAGCTGTAGCAAAGCTTTCTTCATGTATTCGGAATCCGGGAACATGCGGAAATTCATTCCCAGGGCAAATACCGTCCGTACGGGATAGGGAGTTCCTTTCTGAATCTGACGAGCCAAATCTGTAGATTGCATTTGCCGTTCAAAGTACTGCCAAAGGGGGAAGCGTTTCGCACCGACCGGCAACGGCATTTCTTTTGACCGCACGGAATCCACGAACTCTTTCTCTTTTGTCTGGAATCCTGAGGCCACATGAACATAGGTATGTTCTGCAGGCATTTGGCCGCCGGCTTTGTCATAATTCCCTGTAATGGCCAACAGCGCCATTATTGCACGATAGTTCTGCATTCCATTTTTGTGGTGTCCCAAAGGAGCAGAGCTTTCATTGATGCACATGGTCGAACTTTCGTGGATCATTTCGGCCGCCTTCTGCACAAGAGAATACGGCACGCCTGTTTGACGCTCAACTTCGCTTCCGGCAAATTTTTTTACGTAATCTGCGTACTCCGAAAAGCCGTGAACATAGGCCTCAATGTAGTCTTGATCGATCCAACAATTCTTAATTAACTCTGCAGCAATTCCATGAGCTAATGCCCCATCGGTACCTGGCCGCGGTGCCAAATGGAGGTCTGCCAGTTTAAGAACAGCGGGGGTGACACGTGGGTCAATAATAATGACTTTCATACCTTTTTCTTTACGGGCAGCAACCAAAGGAGGAACAATATAACGGGAATAATAGCCGTTGAACGCCCAGCCAAGGAAAAGGTCAGATCTATTTATATCTGCTCTGGCAGGAAGCCCGGTAGCGGTTTCCCATGCCATTACGCCAGAGGTAAAGCAGGTGCTGGATTCGCTTCCATAATTGGGAGAACCAAATGAATACGCAAACCGCTCAAAAACAGCACGATACCATTTGGTATAGCCTGAAAAGAAAGCAACACTTTCCGCTCCGTAAGATTTCTTTGCTTCAGTCAGACGTTCAGCAATTTCCTCATAGGCCTGCTGCCACGAGATGGGCTCAAACTTTCCTTCCCCTCTTCTGCCAACTCGCTTTAATGGTGTAAGGACCCTATCTTTCCGGTAAATATACGCTCGGTTTGCAAGCCCTTTTGTACATAAAAGCCCTCTATTTACGGGATGATTTGGATTCCCTTCGACCTTTATGATAACTCCGTCTTTTACATAGGCATCAATCCCACAGTGAAAGGACGGTGAGCAAATATCGCAGATTCCATGGCGGATTTCGATTCCTGTCTCCGGGCAAGGGATCTTGCCTTTAAGCAATGCCTTTAAATCGCTCATTTTAACGCTCCCTCCAACTCTGAGATGAATCGTTGTGTCAATCCCTCTTTTTGCAGGATTCCTTGCTGCAAAGAAGCAATTGATTGCGTGTGGCCTTCCAGCAGACGAATAAAATAGTTTTTGAGAATGCCGCTGATACGGTAATTGTTCAAGATATTGACGCCTGCTAGCGTGCCATCGTTTATAATTGCTTTAATAAATAAGCCTTTTTCCAGCGAACCAAATGTGATCTCATGACCGGTAATGCGATTATCACCTAGCCCAATAAAATCCATATCTAAAAAGTGAGTAATATTGTGAAGGATATTTCCGTAGAAAAATTGATGTCCACCCGCCATGTTGATTCCCGATGTATGGCCCTGCTGAGCCGCGTTAGCCCACAAGCCAATGATTTGCGTATCACCGCTTTGCAGATTATTTCCTTCGCAGCAGTCACCGGCGGCATAAATGCCGGGTAGAGATGTTTCCATATGTTGATTGACCACAATTCCACGGTTAATTTTGATTTCATCACGATTTAAAAAAGAAATTGCAGCCCTGGTTCCAATGCAGAGAACTAAAAGATCTGCAGACAGTGTTGCGCCCGTGCTTAAGCACACTGATATTGTCCCATCTTGACGTGGAGCCAAAGACTGGAGTCCTGCACCAAACAGCATTTCAATGCCATGCGTAGCGACCCGACGTTGAATGGCCTCTCCTACATCAGGATATGCAGCCAGCGGGAACAAATAAGGGGCCATATCAACTAGTGTGGTATGAATCCCTGCCCGAGCGAGCAATTCGACAACTTTGATGCCAACCATGGACGCTCCGATTACCACGGCTGTTTTATGTCCGCCATTTTTGACAGCGACTCGTAGACGCTCTGCGTCATTCACAGTGCGCATACAAAATACACGATCAGGGGATACATCATTTAACCCGCTGATTGGCGGTACAAAGGCGGTTGCTCCCGTAGCAATCAGTACTTTGTCATAGCTTTGGCTCCCGTAGTCCGTAATGATGTTCCGCCCTTCGAGTCGACGAACGGGAGTGTTTGTGTAAACAGATAGGCGGAGGGACTTTTTGATACTGTCCAGTGACCCAAATGGAAACATTCCTTCATATGGAAGTCTATCGGATGCGTAGTAGGTGGTCAGCATAGGGTTATAAGGCGCCATATTGTGATCAGAATAAACATCGATCGTTGCATCTTGATCCGCTTGACGCAAGGCCTTTGCAGCATGATATCCAGCGCACCCAAATCCAATAATTGCGTATTTCAGCATAGTCGCCCCCCAGAAAATAACATATTAAATAACCTTTTGAACGGACCTTAACGTGACATGAGTAGTAGGAAAGTGTTTATGCTGTAGCTGATGGAAATAGTTATGACTTGCAGTTTGCTTATGATTATGATAGTATTGTTTGAACAAAAGTGTCAAATTGATTATTCTGATATCGTTATATCTAATCATTTATGACAAGACTCAATGTCAGGGAGGGCGTTATGGACATTGTTCATCTGCAATATTTTCAAGTAGTGGCCGAACAAGAAAATTTGACTCGCGCAGCCGAGATCTTGCATATTTCGCAGCCTGCGCTTAGTGCGAGTATATCCAAGTTGGAAAAAGAACTTGGTGTACAGCTTTTTGACCGGGTTGGTCGACGCATACAGTTAAATCAATATGGCCGGATCTACAGTGACTATGTCAACCAGGCATTGAATAACTTGAATAATGCGGCGCGGGAACTCGATAATTGCACCAGACGTCGGAAGCAGACAATTACCATTAGTACTGTGAGCACGCAAGCAATCCAGGATCTTCTTTCCGATTTCCTGGATAGTCACACCAATATTGCGATTCGTCGGTATGAAGTCATGCCAAGAGATGTGTTTGATGAGTTAAAAAATAATGACTGTGACTTTGTCATCACTGCGACCAGTGGTACATATCGAGATACAGAAAACACTTGTATTGTAAAGCGTGAAAAACTCTATTTGGCGGTTCAGAAAAAGCACCCTCTGGCCAGCCGCGGAGAGGTATCCCTAAAAGAAGCGAAAGATGAAGCTTTTGTGAGTCTGCCTGAGGGATACAGCTTTCGAGAGATCACAGAAGGGCTTTGCCGGCAGGCTGGTTTTTCTTGCGATGTACTGCACGAATGTTTTCATTGCCAATTATTGAACTATGTAAGTGATGGAATCGGAGTTGCTATTGTGACGGAAGAAGTGCGTGATCGCGAACGTCAGAGACTTGGTCTGACAGACAGTCAAGTTACATTTTTAGATTTGACCGATCCCACCGCATTTCGGAACATTGTTTTTATGTGGAATCATGGCAAAGTACTTTCTTCCGCAGCAAAAACACTTCTGGAATATGCAAAGCGATACTATAAAGCCCAAAAAGAAGAAACGTATTGAAACATTTGCTAATTGGGTTCAGTATATAGGTACTACTGCCTTTGTCAATATGCCTTGCCGCAGTGAGTTTGCCTTACCTGTACGGCTATAAGTTACATCAAAATGGCGTTACTATATCTGATTGTATGTAATATATGTAATAGTTGTATTGTGAATGGCGACAATGTAAATTTAATATTATAAAATTGGGCCAATTAGGGCGATTATATATCACGTCCTAATTGGTTTTTTCTTTTTTCTGTGCAGGCATTCATAAGAGGTTTGATATAACTACATAGAGTTTTTGTATTGGACACATTTTGATTAAATGTGATAAAAATATATCAACAGAGAAAAAAATATAGGTCAAAATGTCTACATACCAAAGAGCTGCTTAAATGTTTTGAATGCTTAATGTGTTAACTGAAGGCAGCGTCTCCACTTCCATATTTTCAAATGGTAAGTGGTTGGATGGATGAGGCACTTATGTCTAGGCAATTCTATGCCATAGATTTTTAGTGCATAAGTTAAAATTAGGAGGATCGATCATGAAAAGGACACACAGACTCATCGCATTGGCCCTGTCTTCTTTGCTCCTACTCTCCAGCGTTGCCTGTGGAGGAGGTAGCAGCAATGAGCCCAGCAATGATCCCGGAAGTGACAGCGCAGAGACGCGGGATACACTGAATGTCGGTATCTGTGCAGATCCTATGAACCTGGATCCCAACGATAACAATAGTCAGCACGTTCAGCGCGTTAAGACACAGGTTTATGAGACCTTAGTGGCACGCGATCAAGAGGGTAAACTGGTGGGTGGCCTGGCAGAAAGCTGGGAATGGGAAGACGATCAAACGATTCTTTTCCATATCCGTGAGGGCGTCAAATTCCACAGCGGTGATGAGCTGACGGCGGAAGATGTGGCATTTTCCATTGAGCGGGCCTATGGGATGGGAGCAGCTAATATTGCTCTGTCCTATGTTGATTTGGACAACTGCGAAGTGGTGGATACTTATACCTATCGTATGGCGCTGATTGCACCGTACACGCCTCAGTTGGCGTGGTTGGAGTGGCCTCTGACAGCCATCAGCTGCAAGAAGACATATGAGGAGTCTGGCGGCGACTATATGGCCTCTCCCAACGGAACCGGCCCTTACATGGTCAAGAACTGGATTTCCGGCGACCGTGTTGAACTGGAGGCGTTTCCTGATTATTGGGGCGGTGAGCCTGCGATCAAGTATTTGAACATGATCATTGTCACCGAGAGCGCCAACCGAGCCATTATGCTGGAAACCGGCGAGCTGGACGTGGCCTATGAAATTTCCACTGTGGATTATGCCCGCATCAATGAGGGTGAGGATACAACCATTGTAAAGAGTCCCGCCCATAATACGAACTATATCGGCATGAGCTGTCTGTTCAGCCCCTTCGACAATGCAACTGTACGGCAGGCTGTGGCATATGCCATCGATATCCCCACCTGTTATCAGGCTGCCTATGGTGGTGTTCACGAATTGGCGACCAGCATCGTAGACCCGGAGGTGGAAGGCTACGCTCCCATGGATCTGCCCACTTATGATCCGGAAAAGGCGAAAGAACTCCTGGCTGAAGCTGGATATCCTGATGGGCTCTCCTGTAAGTTCTATACGAACAATGATGCAGAGCGTATTGCCTTTGCCGAGGCGTGCCAGGGCTATCTCGCTGCCGTCGGGATTGAGACAGAGATTGTCACCATGGAGATGGGCGCATATTCGAGTATTATTGACACCAATACACTGGAGGGCATCTTCCTCTTGGGCGCGACTTGTACCACCGTCGAGGCGGAAAAAATGCTCCGAAATTTCTATTCCGAGAGCTCTGGAGCCATGAATACTTCCGGGTATAGAAACAGTGAATTCGACGCACTGCTGGATGAGGCGGTTCGGACGTTGGATGATGAGGCTCGCTGGGCAATTTATAAGCAGTGCTTTGACATCTTGGCGGAGGATATGCCGTGGATCCCCACTTATGATAAGCAGCAGCTGACAGGCGTCAGCCGTGATCTCCAGGGCTATTCCAACGGATCCTTTGAGTGCGCGCGCTTTAAGTATTGCTACTTCTGATTTAACAGATTCATCCTCTACTTCCCCCTCGGAGAGGCAGGCTTTGGCACGATCCGGCTTTGTTCATCGGCCGGGTTGTGCCAAGAGCCTCCTTTCCAAAATATTTTATCCGTTCATATCTGTTTTTTGCGCGGTCCTCGTGCCACTTTACTCAGAAGGGAAGGAGTCCTGTGCTCAAATACATCATTAAGCGTCTGTTGTGGATGATCCCAATTATGTTGGGGGTTATCATTATTGTTTTTTCACTCATGTATATCACCCCCGGAGATACAGCCACGATCCTGCTGGGCGACAGTGCAACTCCGGAGAGTAAAGCTGCACTGGAGAAAGAGTTGGGGTTGGATCAGCCCTATATTGTCCAGTTGTTTAACTACATTAAAGGGGTTGTGCAACTGGATTTAGGTACATCTTACCGTACAAAGCAGCCAGTGCTAGATGAAATTTTGGCCCGGCTTCCCAATACGCTGATACTTGCGACCCTGGCAACCATTTTGGCCTCCCTCATCGGTGTGATAACAGGAATCGTCTCGGCGGTAAAGCAATACACACTTGCGGATAATATCGCCACAGGTATCGCACTATTTGGCGTATCAATGCCTCCGTTTTGGCTGGGCCTTTTGCTGATCTTGGTTTTTTCTGTAAATCTGGACGTTCTTCCCTCGTCTGGTGTAAAGACATGGGATTGTTGGATTCTACCGACCATTACTTTAGGCACTGCCGTGGCGGGCATCATTATGCGAATGACGCGGTCAAGCATGTTGGATGTCATCCGGCAAGATTATATCCGTACTGCTCGTGCAAAGGGACAAAAGGAACTGGTTGTTATTCTGAAGCACGAGTTCCGCAATGCGCTTATTCCGATTATTACTGTGATCGGTGTACAGTTCGGCACGCTGATGGCAGGAGCCGTGCTCTGTGAAAATATCTTTTCGATCTCCGGCATCGGGAAGTTCCTGGTAGATAGCATCAACAACAAGGATTATCCCTGCGTGATGGGTACTGTGCTCTTTGTGGCCGTGCTGTGTACAGTGATCAATCTGTTCATTGATATCTTGTACAGCTTTATCGATCCGCGGATCAAATCCATGTATAAGACCAAGAAGAAGACAGATGGTGGAGGGAAAAAGCATGGCTGATCGCAGAAAAAAGCGTGAGCGGAATAACAGCCTGTGGGCAGACGCTTGGCGTCGTCTGCGCCGGAACAAGATGGCGATGGCAGCTCTGACCGTCATGATTATTCTGATTTTCTGCGCCATCTTTGCTGATTTTGTAGCTCCATACTCTTATGAATACCAAGACCTGACCAACACTTTTGCTTATCCCTGTGCGGAGCATCTCTTTGGCACAGATAACCTTGGACGGGATATTTTCAGCCGTGTCATTTATGGCTCCCGCATCTCTCTGCAGGTGGGCCTGATTGCTGTCAGTATCGCTGTTTTGGTGGGAGGAAGCCTGGGGGCCATTGCTGCCTTCTATCCTAAGGCAGACAATATTATCATGCGCTTTATGGATATCTTCATGGCTATCCCTAGTCTATTGATGGCAATGGCCATCACAACAGCTCTAGGCAGTGGTACCAGGAATCTGATGATTGCCGTGGGTATCTCCTCCATGCCACAGTACGCCCGCATTATGCGTGCCTCTGTGCTGACGGTAAAGGATCAGGAATTCATTGAGGCCGCTGGCTCCATTGGCGCAGCCAATTGGCGCATCATCATTCTGCATATTCTGCCGAATGCATTCGCTCCGCTGCTGGTGCAGGCGACACTGGGCGTAGGCAATGCCATTCTGTCTGCTGCTACATTGAGCTTCCTCGGTTTGGGTATTCAGCCTCCCACGCCAGAATGGGGTTCCATGCTCTCTACCGGCCGCAATTACATCCGCCAGTTCTGGCCTATGACCATCTTCCCGGGCATTTTTATTATGCTGGTAGTATATGCGCTTAACATCCTGGGCGACGGTCTCCGCGATGCTCTGGATCCCAAGCTGAAGAATTAGGAGGGCGAATCGAATGGGCGAAAAGCTTCTGGAAGTAAAAGATTTGGCCATCCATTTCTTCACAGATGGAGAAGAGGCCTGTGCTGTAAACGGAATTACTTTTGATTTGGATGCTCAAGAGGTCATTGGCTTTGTGGGTGAGACCGGGGCAGGAAAGACCACGACTGCCCTTGGAATCATGGGCCTGATTCCCAATCCTCCGGGTAAAATCCTCAGCGGTGAAATTCTGTTTGAAGGAAAAGACCTGCTGAAACTCAGTGAACCTGAAATGCGTCAGATTCGTGGAAACAAAATCACGATGATTTTTCAAGATCCCATGACTTCGCTGAATCCGGTCCTTACCGTGGGAGAACAAATTTCTGAAGTAATTTTGCTCCACAATAAAATTAGCAAAAAAGAAGCAATTTATCGTACAAAGGAAATGCTGGAGCTCGTCGGCATCCCTGGTGATCGTTATGATGAATATCCGCACCAATTTTCGGGGGGCATGAAGCAGCGAGTGGTCATTGCCATTGCACTAGCCTGTAATCCAGCATTGTTGATTGCGGATGAGCCTACGACTGCTCTGGATGTTACCATTCAGGCCCAGGTGCTTGAATTGATGCGTAAGCTCAAGGACGAACTCAGGACCTCCATGATTATGATTACTCATGATCTGGGTGTAGTGGCAGAGATATGTGACAAGGTAGCAATCGTTTACGCTGGCGAAATTGTGGAAAGCGGCACCTTGAAAGAAATCTATGAAGATCGCAAACACCCTTATACCGAGGGCCTGTTTAGTTCGATCCCGGATTTGGAAGAAGAGGTGGAGTACCTTCCGGTCATTGAAGGACTTATGCCTATGCCCACGAACCTCCCCAGCGGATGCAAATTCCATCCTCGCTGCCCCTATGCCACGGAGCGTTGCGCACAGAGCAACCCTGCCACAGTGGCAATCACAGATACGCATATGGTACGTTGCCACCTTTTCCACGCATCTGAAGCAGAGAAAGGTCAGGTGGAATAAGCGATGGAGACGTTGCTTGAAGTCAAAGATCTGAAAAAATACTTTAATACCCCTCGCGGAACCTTACATGCAGTGGATGGTGTAAATTTCTCGGTTTCTAAAGGACAGACTCTTGGTATTGTCGGAGAATCCGGCTGCGGAAAGTCCACATTGGGGCGGACCATCCTCCACCTGCTGGAACCGACGGCAGGCACTATCCTATTCGAAGGGAAGAATATTACTGTTGTAAATAAGAAGGAACTTCATGAACTCAGACGCAGCATGCAGATGATTTTCCAAGATCCGTTCTCTTCGATTAATCCTCGTATGACGGTTGGGAGTATTATTGCCGAACCGCTCAAAATTTATAAAGTACATAAGCGTGAGCAGGAACTAAAAGCGCATGTGCTTGATCTGATGCGAACCGTTGGCTTGGCGGAAAGCATGGAAAACAAGTATCCCCACGAATTGGATGGTGGCCGCCGCCAGCGGATTGGAATCGCCCGGGCACTGGCATTAAATCCCAAATTTGTAGTCTGCGACGAGCCAGTATCTGCTTTGGATGTTTCCATTCAAGCTCAGATCCTAAACCTGATGAAGGAACTGCAGAAACAGCGGGAACTCACATATATGTTTATTACCCATGATCTTTCTGTGGTTAAGCATATTTCTGACCATATTTGTGTTATGTATTTGGGCACGCTGGTGGAAAAAAGCGCTTCAAAAAAGCTCTTCCAAAGTCCGCTCCATCCCTATACGAAGGCCCTCCTCTCTGCTATTCCACAGCCTAAACTGGTGCAGAAGGAACGCATTCTGCTGAAGGGTGAGATATCTTCCCCCATCAATGTCAAAGAAGGCTGCCGTTTTGCTCCGCGTTGCCAATATTGCAAAGGAAAATGCCATGAGCAGACCCCGGTTTTGGAAGAGGTTGAGCCGGGACACTTCGTTGCCTGCCATTATGTTCGCCAGATAAATGAAGGTTTGTCCGGCCACAAAGAATGAATGACGTTGATCAATTTTAGAAAGGAAGTCTGAAGTATGGTTATCGATTTCAATCTGCGTCCGCCTCTGGATGAATTCGTCGGGGAGTATAAATGCACCCCGAAGGACCTGGAAAACTATGAAAAGATCTATCCTAACTATCGTAAGATGCATGATATCGTAAATATCAGCATGGAAGATCTGATGGCCGGTATGGATGCAGCTGGGATTGACATGGCGTTCTGTGCATCTCAAGATACCGAATCCATCGGCGGAACAAAAAAGGTGAGCAGCGAGTTTGTCGCTGAGTTATGTAAGAAATATCCCCGCTATCAGGGGCTGTGCGGAGTTGATCCCCTGAAGGGTATGAGTGCTGTACGGGAACTGGAGCATGCCATTAAGGACTTGGGATTGAAGGGTGCGATCTTCTTCCCCTTTGAGTACCGCATCACTGCCGCTGATCGTCGCATGTATCCTTTTTATGCAAAGTGCGTAGAGCTGGATGTGCCTGTCTGTCTTCACAGCAGCATGAATTTTGCTGACAGCATTAGTATGTATTCCGGCCATCCTCAGAACTTAGATCAAGTTGCCTGTGATTTTCCTGAGTTGAAGATTGTTGCTATGAATCCCGGGTTCCCCTGGGTGAGTGAACTGGTAGCGGTGGCGTGGAGACATCCGAATTTCTACATTGCAACCTCCGCTGTGCGCGCAAAGTATTTTGGAATGCCGAACTCGGGGTATGATGTGCTGCTCCACTATGCCAACTCTATCCTGTCCAACAAGATGATCTACGCCTCCAGTTGGCCGATTCTTCCCTATGACCGCAATATTCAGGAAATGCGTCAGCTTCCTCTCAAGCCTGAGGTGCTGGATAAGTGGCTTGGCGGCAATGTGGCACGCCTGTTTAAGCTGGAGGATAAGAAGGACTGATTCTCAAAGGAGAGGTATCAATTATGAAGAAAATTTTGGACGGGGTTCGAGTACTGGACCTCGGGAGAATTATTTCCGCACCGTATTGTGCCATGCTTTTGGCTGATATGGGCGCAGAAGTCATCAAGGTCGAAAAGGCGGGAGTCGGCGACGACATGCGTACGATGTCAGAGTTTGACTTTCCTGCTGTAAACCGCAATAAAAAGTGTGTCACGATTCAGTTCCGCTCGGAGGAAGGCAAGCAGCTCCTGCGCGAACTGATTAAAAAGAGCGATATCTTGTTGGAGAATTTCCGCCCTGGCACCATGGAAAAAATGGGTTTTTCCTATGAAGAGGTAAAGAAAATCAATCCCCGTATCATCATGGCTTCTATCTCTGGCTATGGGCAGACGGGACCATATCGCAATCGTGCAGCGTTTGATTCTATCATCCAGGCAGTCAGCGGTATTATGAGTGTTACTGGCACCAAAGAATCTGGTCCTGTCCGCAGCGGCGCCCCTATGCTGGATCATCTCAGCGCGCTGTTTACTCTCTCCGGTGTGCTAATGGCACTCTATGATCGTGAACACACTGGCGAGGGTCGTTATGTCGATGTCAGCATGTTGGACAGCGCAGTTCCGATGTTGTTTACATTTATTCCCGAATATTCGGCGCTTGGATTGGTGGCTGGCACAGTTGATACCAATGCGCCTACCGCGGTTCCTTCTGGAACATTTAAGGCCAAAGATGGTTATATCTATCTAAACGGCGGTACACCAGGTCTCTTCAAATACATTCGTGAAATTATCGGCAATGAAGAGCTGATGAAAGAGGAATGCCTGAGTCAGAGTTATCGGCAGCAACATTATCCTGAGATCAACAGTATCGTTGCTGAATGGGTCGGGCAGCATACAGTGGACGAAGTGGATCAAATCATGAGGGCGGGGGGTGTGCCTGCGGGTATCGTTTCCACTGTAGACAGAGTAATCAATAATCCCCAAGTTCAGGCCCGTGAAACAGTTGTCGAAATTGAGATGGAAGGCCGGGGAAAGGTTAAGTTTGGAGGAAATCCAATTAAAATCAGCGGTTGCCCTGTTGGTGAATTCCGGCCGGCTCATAAATTAGGCGAAGATAATGAGGAAATCTATTGCGGCCTTTTGGGACTGTCTGCTGAGAAGCTAGAGCAGCTCAAGAAAGACCAGGTGATTTAAGCTGCGTAAACAGGCTGGCTAGCTGAGCGGCAGGGGAGGAAAGTATGTACCAATTTGATATTCCACGGGCACGAACAGGGACTAGCAGCATTAAATGGGACCGATATAAGAGCAAATTTGATACCGAGCGGACCCTAATTCCTTTGTGGATTGCAGATACAGATTTCCGAGCACCTCAAGAGGTCATAGAAGCAATTCGCAGGAGAGCTGACCACGGTATTTTTGGGTACACGTTTGCCATGGACGACTATTTGGACACTGTGTGCGCATGGTTCCAACGCCGCCACAAGTTGCAAGTCGAGCAGGAGTGGGTGGCTCCCACCTATGGAGTTGTTACTGCGCTACGGTTTACAATTGAAGCCCTGACTCAACCCGGTGAGAAGGTCTTGATATTCACGCCGGCCTATGAGCCCTTTTTTGAGATTATCCGCAATACAGGCAGGGCCTGTGTGGAACAGCAGTTGAGCATTTTGGAAGGACGTTATCAAATTGATTTCAACCAGATGGAAGACCATCTGAAACAAGGTGTTAAACTGCTGATCTTTTGCAATCCGCACAACCCGGTCGGCCGTGTCTGGACACATGACGAATTGGAGCAAGTTGCTACCCTCTGCGCGAAATACGGTGTTTTTTTGGCTTCAGATGAGATTCACGGTGACATTGAGCTTTTTGGACACAGATATATCTCCATGGCCGCGTTTGAAGAGGTGCGGGATTTAACTGCAGTCTATACATCCGCGGGTAAATCATTCAGTATGACTGGGCTTTGTGCCTCCAATCTGATTATACCGAATGAAGCTCTCCGAAATCGGATTATGGATCATATTCGTGAAGCTTGGATTATGAGCCCTAATCTTTTTGGACTTGTGGCCACCAAAGCCGCTTATGAATATGGAGAGAAGTGGCTGAACGAAGAGCTGACTTATCTGGAGGAAAATTCCTGCTTTGTTCGCTCATATTTGCAAGCATATATGCCGGAGGTTACCGTTGCCCAGCACGAAGGAACTTTCCTGATGTGGCTCGACTTTCATAAAATGCATTTAACCGATCAGCAGTTGGAAAGAAAAATGGTGGATGTTTGTAGCCTGGGCCTTGGTGTGGGCAGCCACTATGGTGCTGAGTATGGCCAATTTATGCGCCTAAATATTGGATGTGCCAGAACTCTGCTTGAAGAAGCTATGGACCACATGCGTCGGTTAAAGTACAACTCTTAATTTCCGTCATTCAAAAAGTGAAATTGCAGACCCCGAGCAGTACTGCCTAACGGTACTACCTATGGCAAACTGCCGTTGGGTATCATTGGAAACGATGATGCCTTCCACATCCTACAACACTCGAATGGTATTTGTACAAAAAATGTTTGAGTTCGTAGGCACCATTGAGAAGGGGTTGCTTCCGTCAGGAGATATGCGTTGTAATCCCCCTGAAACGGACACGCGGAAGCGCCTTATCAGGCGTTTCCGCGTGTTTTTATTATATATATAAGGAGGCGACTTCAGATGGAAACGGAATTTACACATTTTGATGCTTCAGGGAACGCTATCATGGTAGATATATCTGAAAAAAAAGTTTCCAAACGAATGGCAAAGGCCAGAGGAGAAATCCGTGTTTCAAAAACAATACTAGATGCGGTCGGGTCTGGAAATGTTGCAAAAGGAGATGTTCTGGGAGTTGCCAGGGTAGCAGGTATTATGGCTGCCAAACGCACGGCAGAGCTGATCCCGCTTTGTCATATGTTGGCCCTTTCCCATGTCAGCATTGACTTTTCTATTTTAGATTATAAGTCATCTATTGAAGCAGTTTGTACTGTTAAGCTCCAGGGGAACACAGGGGCTGAGATGGAAGCGCTTGTAGGAGTAAGCACAGCGCTGCTCACGATTTACGATATGTGCAAGGCCATAGACCACAGTATGAAGATTAGCTGCATATATTTGCTTCATAAAGAGGGTGGAAAGTCAGGAGTGTATGATTGTGACTAAACCTATTGTAATTGCCGTTTCTGGGTGGAAGAACGCAGGGAAAACAACCCTGATTGAGAAGTTGCTGCCTCAGATGCGGCAAAAAGGATTGCGTGTCGCGGTGATCAAACACGATGGACACACCTTTGCTGCAGAGCCGGAAAATGTAGACACAGGACGCTTCTTGGCTGCAGGTGCGTATGGGACGGCAGTCTATGACAGTGAAAAATGTAAAATCGTTTTACACAAACATGTAGACGAACATCAATTGGCGTTAGAATTTCCAGAAGCTGATTTAATTTTATTTGAAGGCGGCCGATATTCTCGGTGGCCAAAGCTTGAGGTGCTTCGAGAGGGGAAACCTGTATGCATTCCGGAAACAGTATTGGCATTGGTTTCTGATCTGCCAGTGAAATATCCCGGTGTATCAACAGTATCACCGAGTGATATCATTAAAATTTCAGACATCATTTTGGCGTACGTAAATGAGGTGCAGGGATGTGATTGATCAATATGGTAGAAATATAAAATATCTGCGAGTTTCGGTTACTGACCGATGCAATTTGCGGTGTATCTATTGTATGCCGGAGTACGGTAGAAAATGGGAGAACTCAGAAAATTTACTGACGGGAAAAGAAATATTACGGATTATTCGGGTGTTTGCCAAACATGGGATTACCAAAGTCCGCTTTACTGGCGGTGAGCCGTTAATCCGGGAAGATCTTGCAGAGATCGTCTGGGAGACAAAGCATACCCCGGGAATAGAAATGGTAACTTTAACAACAAATGGGGTCTTACTGCCGGAACGACTTCCACATTTAATACGGGCAGGTCTGGATGGAATTAACATTAGTTTGGACTCTCTTAACCGCATACAGTATGCAAATATCACCAAACGGGATTTATTGCCGCAGGTCATGCAAGGGTTGGAAGCAGCATTTGGAATTGCTTCCCTTCAAGTGAAAATAAACTGTGTTCTCATGGGACAGTATAATAATGATATCGCTTTATTGGCTGGAATGGCCAAGGATCATAATCTATCTGTGCGTTTTATTGAGCTTATGCCCATTGGGCCAGGGGATCAATTTTGCCTGTATACTGAAGACGAAGTACTAGCGCAGTTAGAAGAAAGATTCGGCCCATCTCAATCTATTTCGGGGTATGAAAATAATGCTGGACCAGCAAGATATGTTACGTTTGCAGGGTTTCGCGGAAAGGTGGGATTTATTAGTGCAATGACGCATCCGTTTTGCATGAATTGCAATCGAGTACGCATAATGGCTACTGGTGAGTTAAAGACGTGTCTACAATACCAAACGGGTGTAAACCTAAAGCAGCTGACGATGGACAGCTCAATAAATGATTTAAGCCTTGAGCGTATAATATGTACGGCCGTATCACAAAAGCCACTGGGACACCATTTTGGGGATCGTATGTGCTGTAAAGATGAAAATAGGCATATGTATCAGATTGGAGGTTAATTTTGTTGGGTAAAGTATTGGCAGTTTGCATCAGTGAAAAAAAGGGAACAGCCAAAAAAAACGTTAATACCGCTTGCTTTTTGGCTGATTGGGGAATAAAATATGATGCTCATGCGGGTAAATGGCATCGACAAGTATCCATGTTGGCAGCAGAACAGATAGAATATTTTCAGAAAAGAAAAATATCTGTAGATTATGGATCGTTTGGAGAGAACCTGGTTGTTGAGGGGATTGATTTTAAGCGGCTACCGATCGGCACTCAATTTCGATGCAACGATGTTGTTTTAGAATTGACACAGATCGGGAAAGCGTGCCATTCAAAGTGTTCGATCCATCAATTGGTTGGAGAATGTATCATGCCGCAAGAAGGCGTATTTGCGCGAGTCTTAAGAGGTGGTACTATTTCCGTAGGTGACATATTAACCATATTGTAAGGGGGCACATAATGAGGGCTGTGGTTTTAACGCTGAGTGATTCTGGCTATGCGGGGACTCGACAAGACAGAAGCGGACCAATTATTATGGAATTTCTGCAAAAAGAAGGTTATGAGGTAATCCACACAGCGGTACTGCCAGACGGAAAAGAACCATTGATGGAAGAATTATGTAAGTGGAGTGATTCGAATGCGGCTGATCTCATCCTTACCACCGGCGGAACGGGTTTCTCGCCGCGGGATCTAACTCCAGAGGCCACCAACGCTGTAATTGAACGTCCAGCGCCAGGGATTACGGAAGCAATTCGATTGAAATCGCTGCAATCTACGTCACATGCAATGCTTAGCAGGGCTACTGCAGGAATTCGAAAGGAATGTCTAATTATTAATATGCCTGGAAGTCCTAAAGCAGTAAAGGAATCCTTAGAAATATTGTTTCCGGCCGTTACGCATGGCCTTGCCGTATTAAAGGGTATGGCTAAGGAATGTGCATCAGAATAACTTCTTGCCCATTTATAACTACACGACTAGTGGAGAAGTCTCAAATTGCGGAGGGAAGAAAGAATTGAAGACGATTGCAGTTATAATGGCTGGGGGACAGTCAAGGCGAATGGGGCGAGATAAAGCGCAGCTTTTGTTTTGCGGACAACCATTATTGTCCTATCAGATTGACAGATGGAAAAATATATTTGATGATTTGGTTATCTCTGTTGATTACCAAAAACGGTTCTCATGGGTTTCCTGCAAAATGATAGAGGACAAACGGAAAGGTCTGGGGCCCCTGGCTGGTTTAGAGGCAGTGATGCTGGAAGCCCCTGCAGACAGGTATTTTATAACTGCAGTTGATATGCCCTTTGGATGCACAGATCTTGCAATTAAGATGAGTGAGAATTGCAGCAATGCAGATGTTGGAATCATTCGTCGTTTTAACGGACGAATTGAACCAATGTTTGCATTATATAGCAGGCGATGCCTGCCGTATATAATACAGTCGTTGGATAAAAATGAATATTCTTTCAGACGTGGATTATTGCGCTTTGCAAAGGTACAAGAATTCGCTGAGCAAGACATGCTATCATATAATTTAGACCGTATTTTGTTAAATACCAACACTGTCGATGATTGGATCAAAATTAGTCGTTTCCAGCCAAATTAATTTAATTTATTGAATTGCACAGTGGTTGAATTCAATAAAATATAATTGATCAGGTGCCTTTAGCGTTCTTTTTTGCTTATATAGACCACCTCAGTGGCATAAAGCCCTGCGAGACAAACTCTGCAGGGTCACAATCTATGTTTATTCTGGATAGTTATCAGGAGTGTTGTAAAGGAGCAGCACCAGGGCTGCTGCGGTGGTCGATACAGCCGGAACCTGACCACAGCCGCTAAAAATGTTACACTTAAGATATCAAAACTCAAAAGAATTTCTGTTGAAGACATCATCATTGAGCTGTATCGCGGCCAGAAAAGCAGTATGGAAGAGGCTCCTATTGAGGATATAATTAGCTGGAGTATCCGTCCGGTATGTAAAGGATATCACAGAGGCTCTACGAGGTATCAAACTATTTTCTTTTACCATTAGCAAACTAAATAAAAAGGTATATGTCCATATTTAGAATTAATATAACCGTCCTTTACATGGCGGGTGATATCCGTATGTCCATGTGGATGGGATTTATTTGCGGCGTAATTGTGGTAGCGTTGAGAATGTGGCTATTCCAGTTGCGATAGCAGTGAATAAGGATAGACACCGTGAGGCTTTAGACGCAGCCGAAGGAATGGAATAGGAGAAAGCAAGGGAAATTATTGCCGTCCAGTGGCGCCGTATCCGAGGACTAAACGGCGTATATGGCAAAGGCCCGAAGAATGCAGATATCTGACCTGCGTGAAGCCGTGCACAGACCAGAGCGGGTCAATCCCAAATTCTGTGTAAACTCCATTTAGTGTGAGAGTACAGCAAAATTTATTCAGGGCGGCAGCAGGTTCCCGGCTGCCGCCTTTTCAACAACATAACGCTGGTGGGGGCGGATGCCAAGGGTAAGATGAACGGTTCCTTGGCATCCGCCCCCCGGCGGTGTTGCTCGGGCATACGCTCGGCAAAGTAGATGGCCATCTGGGCATGGATCAGACTCCAGTCCTGCCGTCGTCCGGTCCATTTTTTCGCAATATCCATTATGGCCAGATATAGCATTTTCGGCAGGCTGTCATCGGTGGGAAAGACAAACTTGGCCTTGGTCACCTTGCGCAGCTGGCGGTTGAAACGCTCAATGGCATTGGTGGTGTAGATCAGCCTGCGCACCTCCTGGGGATACTTGAAATAGGTGCTGAGACTGGCCCAGTTGGACCGCCAGGACTGGGAAATTTTCGGGTATTTCTGGCCCGGAGCTCCCCGAAGGGGTCCAAAGCATCCAGAGCGGCCTGCTCGTCCACAGCGGCATAAACCGCCTTCAGATCAGCCATAAGGGCTTTTAGGTCCTGTAGGACACATACTTGCTGGAATTGCGCAGCTGGTGGATGATGCAGTTCTGGATCTCGGCCTGTGGGAAAGATGGCGTGAATGGCTGCGTCAAACCCCGCTAAATTGTCGATGCAGGCAATGAAAATGTCCTCTACACCACGGTTTTTCAGGCCATTGAGGACAGTGGCCCAGAACTTGGCGCTCTCGTTTTCGCCGACCCAAATCCCAAGGACATCTTTCCTGCCATCCAGATTGACCCCAATGGCAATGTATACCGCTTTCTTCACGATCTGCCCCTTGCTGCGGACATGGTAGTGAATGGCATCCAGAAATACCACAGCGTAGATGGCTTCCAGGGGCCGCTCCAGCCACTCTCGGGCCAAAGACAGAATTTTGCTGGTGATTCGGCTGACGGTGCTGTCCGAGATGGAGATGCCGTAGATGTCCTGGATATGAGCCTCGATATCGCTAGTGGTCATTCCTTTGGTATACGTGAACAGAATTTTTTCCTCAATGTCCTGGCTGATACTGGTTTGGTTCTTTTTCGGCACCTGAGGCTCAAATTCGCCCTTTCGGTCACGGGGGACCGACATATCCACATCGCCAAAGCTGGTGCGCAGCCTCTACTGCTATGCCCGTTGCGACTGTTGTCTGTGTCCTTGTTCTTGTAATCATACTTGCTATGGCCCAGCTCATCATCCAGTTCAGCCTCTAGACCATTTTCCATGAACTCGGCAATGGTCTATTTAAACAAATTCTGGATGTCATCCATGCTGCCGATATTTGCCATCTACAGCAGTTCACGGATTTTCTCTCGCCGGGTATTTCCTTCCGGGGCGCGATGCTTTCTCGCCATATGTAAATCCTCCTGCATGGTGCTTCTATTCTACACCACGCAGGAGGGTTACACAAAGTTCGGGACGGTCTCCTGAGCGTGAATCTATTGGCTCTGTTACCGGCGTAGTACTACAGTTTCCTTTCTGTGCGGGCATTTTTGGTATTCTGAGTTACTCCGGTCTGGGAGAAGTGCTGACAGAATTTTTTGCCTCCATTTCGCCGCCTCGCTTTTTTACCACCATCGTTTTGTGGTTCTCGGCGCTGGAAAACATGTTTGTTCCCTCTGGCGGCTCCAAGTTTGTGGTCGAAGCACCCTATATTATGCCTGCTGCATTAGAGCTTGGTGTAGATGTTGGGAAGGTGGTCTCTGCCTACACGTGCGGCGATCTGCTGACAAACCTGATCCAGCCATTCTGGGCAATTCCCGTGCTTTCAGCCTTCGGCGTAAAATTCTGTAAAATTTTCCCCTACTGTCTGATTGCTTTCCTCATCGCATTTGTGGTAATTACTATCACATTCCTGTTCTTTATGTATTAACAATCTTTGTTCTATGACCGCCTGTTTCAATGCCTCGGAGTGCCTTGCGAAAGACACTCCGAGCGTCTATTGTCCAGTATAAGCATTACTGTGCGAGATAATAGATGGGAGATTTACCATGTCACATAAAATAATCAAGTTGATTCGTTGGGTCTATCTGGCCACTGGCACTTCTCTTTGCGGGTATCGTGTATGGATGGTCCATTCTAAAAGCGCCTTTGGCACAAGCGTTTGGCTGGAGTACTTCTGCCCTGGCGTTGAATTTTACGGTGACTGTGTGTTGTTTCTACCTGGGTGGCACAGCGGGAGGTATGTTAGCCAAGCCCCTAGGTGAACGAGTCACGCTGCTTCTTGCGGGTGTCCTGACCTGCACAGGTTTTCTATTGACTGCCCGACTTTCCGGTCAGAAAGTAGAAATGCTGTATACCTCCTATGGTTTGCTGGCTGGCTCGGGGATCGGTATTGCATACAATGTTATCATCTCAACGGTTAGCACTTGGTTTCAGGATAAGAAAGGCATGTGTTCCGGCACACTGCTAATGGGGTTTGGGGCTTCCGCCTTGGCAATTGGAAATCTTTCGGGAGGGTTGATCGAAAATCCGTTCTTTGGGTGACGTTATACATTTGCCTTGCTGGGGACTGCATTGGGCGGGGCACTGATGATGACCGCGTTGGTCTTGCGCCGCCCGCATCCGGATGAATGCTTGTATCAGCAGGAGAGCACGGCGCACCGGAAAGAAGGTACCTGCGAATTTATTCCCAGAGAGATGCTGCATCGCAGTTCTTTTTGGCGCGCTTTTTTATGTCTAGTCTTTTTATCGGCGGTTGGCAGTACGGTTATTTCGTTTGCACGGGATCTGTCGCCTTCGGTTGGCGCTGAGACAGGGCTGGCTACCACCCTTGTCGGTGTACTTTCTGTCTGCAATGGATTGGGGCGCTTAATTGTCGGTTCCCTCTTTGATCGAATCGGATGTCGCAAAACCATGATTTTGGCCAATGTAACGGTCATTTTAGCGGCAGGGGTAACTCTGATGTCGATTTGTTCGGCATCGCTCACTATGTGTATAGTTGGTCTATGTATTACAGGCCTCTCCTATGGCGCTTGCCCTACTATTATATCCGAATTTACAGCAGAGTTTTATGGTATGAAATATTTTCCCATGAATTTTAATTTGGTGGGCGCATCAATCATGGCAACGGTGGTTAAGCTACGATTTGGTTGGTATCATACTCACGATCAGCCAACAGTGTTTCCGCAGATATTCCGTCAATCAGGTGAATAGCTTCTTTGCAATCAGCTCGGGTACCCTCTGTGATAAGTATTCGGACCGGCATACATTTGCATCCACGGCAAGGTGGATCTTGGCATTGAGCCCCCTTTTGTGCGGCTCGTGTTCTAACTACCACCTATGGCTCCTGCCGCATGCGGGTGCACCTTACAGTGGCTGGCAGCAATTATCAGACATTCAAAATCGGGCTCATCCACCAGAATTTCCGGCAGTGTTTTCCATACTCCCTTGTCACGCCATCTGCAAAAATGCTGATATACACTACTCTATTTTCTGTAGGATAGGACTCTGGTTCTTCTATTCCCGCAGGGCAACGATGTTGGCTTATTTACGTTGCTCTAATATAGGTTTCTGCTGCAGATGTATAAGAGTCCGAAGACAGGGAATCTCCTCCTTGTCCTTACCGGTTAGCGTCACAGGATTAACATGGATTCTGTCAAACTGTTTCATCAAGGAATTGAACTTACGGCTGTCAACAATATTATAGGTTTGTTTCCATTTCTGAGCTGCGGTGTCCAGTCCGGCACCGCGGCTTGTCTTTTTCAGGAGAAAGAGCATTTGCTCCTTGATGTCTGAATCCAGTTTGCTTTTTTGAATGATCCGCTCTGTGTCGGGATAGGGCAGATGGGCAGCCCGAGCGGGAAAAAGTCTATCCAGGAAATCGTTGATGACGGTACCGATACGGTCATATCCCGTCTTGAGCATGGTGTATAAATCGTCTTTCCTCTTCAGGTCCAGCTTATCCAGGAAGGACTCACGCTTCATGCTGACTTCCACGCGAAGAATCTTCAGGCCGGCGTATTTCTTTGGGCAACGGCCATTCTGAGTCAGCTCATAGATTTTGTCATAGACCTTGAAGGAGATTTCTTTGGTTGCAAATTTAAAGAAATAGTTCTCTTTCCCATCTAATTCATAGCGTTTATAATGCCGAGGCTGCATAGATTTGCGAAATAGGCGAATTAACGAGGAGAGATCCGTATCTTTGCTGAACCAGATATCTGCAGTCAGATCCATACGGCTGAGGCTGAGGTCCTCTGGATTCAGGATGGCTTCTCCATGATCACTCAGATGAATTTCGTCGAATACATCGGCAAGATACTCCTGCAGCTCCCTTACATTTTCTTTGATGGGCTCATACAGCGTCAGTGGCTCATAGGCTCTCGCCAGCAACGTGGATGGATTGACGGCGAAAGAGATTCCGTTTGATTTGTCATGACTCTGATGCAGGCGCATACGGATACCCTGATCCACCAGATAGGTGCTCTTCAGATGACGGTCGATGGAGTAGAAATCGGAGAAAATCTGCTGGATCGACTTCTGTTCCACCAACAGATCGATCACCTTCTGAATCTGATGATATTTCAGTTTTCCGGCATATAATTCAATCGTGTGAATCCCCATATGGACATTTGTCACTTTCATATCAGCTTCTCCTCTTCCGCTGGCAGTTGGTACAATGCCGGCAGGTGTTTGGCTTTTTCTCTCCCAGCACAGTCAGCACTTGCTGCATAATGCAGCCATCACCAGTCAAGATTTGGATTATCTCATCCAGCCGAGCCAACAATAGTTGTTGCAGAGCCTCATAATAATCCTCTTTGCAGAGGATATTGGCGTTCAACTTCTGATCCTCTTCTGCATAAAGCAGCACACAGTGAGCTTTCTTACCATCCCGGCCCGCTCGGCCGATCTGCTGGTAGTAGTCAATAACACTCAGGGGAAGGTTAAAATGGATGACCAGCCGGATGTCCGGCACGTCCACTCCCATACCGAATGCTGTAGTAGCCACCATAATCCGTTTCTTACCATGGATGAAGTTCAACTCGTGTTTCTCTCGTTTCTCCGGGTCCATATATGCGTGGCATTTGACTACCTCATCAGGGAACTGTTTCGAGAGGTAGTTGGTTACCATATCCACATATTTTCGCGTGGCACAGTAGATGACAACACGGCCATCTTTTCCATATTTCTTGAGTTGGTACTTCAGCCGAGACAACCGGTGTTTGATTTTCTGATCAGAACAGTCCTCCCGAATTAGAATTAGGTTGGAACGTTCTAGAGAGTTCACATAGATGTTCGGCTGTTTCATACCCAGAAGGGAACAGATTTCGGAGCGATAAGAGTCCGGTGCAGTAGCGGTAAAGGCAGCCACAACCGGACGTTTCTTCAGCGTAGAGAGCCATTTGCCGATCTTCAGATAACTGGATCGGAAGGTATAGCCCCAGTCCAACACGCAGTGGGCCTCGTCGATGACCACAAGACTGGGCGGAGTCCTCTTAGCAGCCTGTCGAAATGAGTCATCCTTCAGTCGTTCCGGTGTGATGTAGATGATTTGGTCTTGCACCCTCGGAATGTTCACCCAGCGGTCATCGATCTGTACACATGCCTGAGATTCAGCAGGATGATGACTGGAAATCTGACTGGCACGCACGCCCTTTTGGGTGAGCGTCTGTACCTGGTCCTCCATCAGAGAAATGGTGGGTTCGATGACCAAAATCCAGGAGCCGGTCTGACACAGCATGACCAGCGCAGGTATCTGGAAGATGGCGGACTTCCCCGAACCGGTGGGGGCAATCACCAGAGTATCCTGTCCGTCCATAATGCTGTTGATGGGTTCGATCTGATACTTCCGAAGTGTTTCGATCTTCAACTGCTCCATGGCAGATTTGACATTGCCCTTCAGTTTCATAAAAAGACCTCCTAACAAAGATACAAGCTACAAGATGAAGCTTATATTTCTGTTAGGAGACAATCATTTTATAAAGGCTTATGGTAACGTTTTTCTTTGTAGTGGTCATTGCCCAAAAATTGCAGAAACCAGGTTATAAGGGGGGATTGTACAAAATATTGAAAAAAAGATGCAGATAGGGGGATACTAGATAGGTCTGCGGAAAGGTGTGAGATGTCATGTCGCCATTGTCCGGCGGATGGTCTTGGTATCATCGTCGGAGGGACATATAAAGACCCGCAAATCATGATGTATCAATGTCTTGAACCTGTTTGGGAACCATCCACGTCCCAAATAGCTTCAAGCCATTGGAAGGCAATTGATCGCCAGGTTTTTCTGCGCCTCCCAAAAAGAAAAAAGTGACCCGGAATACAGGAGCACGGCATACGCTATCCTCTCATACATTCCAGATCCCTCCCGCCGTCTCCCCGGACAGCCGGATCTCCCGGATGAACTGTGCCGCCACCAGCTTTTTCTGCTCAAAGTCCAGTGGTCCGAATTTCAGTCGGCCCGGCAGTTGCTTTGGAACCCGCTGTAGCCTGTCCTGATTTTCCAGCAGTCTGGTGCGCTGCTGCTCCAGCTTTTCAATGGTGCGGTTTATGTAAGACATGGTCAGCTCGCTGCCCTCGGCCAGCGCCGACATCAGGTGTTCGATCTTCCGGTCGATCTCCACCAGGGCCTGTGCCGTCTCCCGGTCCTCTCCGGTATCTCGCTCCACCTCAGGGCACTGGGCCAGCAGCTGCTCCAGCTCCTGTTCCACGGATTGTTCCAGAGCCCGGAGATCCACACGGATAGACGCATCGCACAGCGCCAGATTGGATCGTCCGCTGCACACAAGGTAGTATTTGTCTTTATCCCTGTTCACCTTGACGCTGTATCCGCATTCGGCGCATTTCAACAATCCTGTCAGCCAGGTGTGTTTACCCCTGCCTGACCCTCCCAACTGCCGGTTACGGTCTAGCTTATACTGGCACCGAAGCCACAGTTCTGAGGGAAGGAGACCGTAATGATTGGCCAGGGAGAAATGCTGGTCCCTGAGGTCCTGATACTTTCCGGCGCTCCGGTCCCGTTTCCCAACGATCATTCCGGCATGCAGGCCGTCAAACTCCTCCAGGCGGTTGGCGAAGTTCAGCCCCTTCCCCTGATAATAGAGGTAGACGTCCTCATCCGCCATGACATATAATGGGCTGTGCAGGATACGGGACAGGGCTACGTTGTCCCAGGTAGCCCGTCTGGGAGCCGGGACCCCATCCGCATTCAGTTCCCGGGCCACACTGCCCAGAGTACTTTCGGAACGGCTGTAGCTCCGAAAGATACGCTCCACCACAGGGGCAGTGTCATCGGGGAGCAGCGTAGGGACCAGTATCCCGTCGGTCCCCGGCAGTTTCCCGATGGCAAAGCCATAGGGTGGGGGACCGCCCGGCCAGGCGCCCAGCCTGGCCCGCTGATAGTAGTTGTCCCGTACCCGCTCGGCTGTGGTCTCCCGCACCAGCTGGGCAAAGACCATGATGATATTGAGCATGGCCCGGCCCATGGGTGTAGAGGTGTCGAATGTCTCGTTCATAGAGACAAACTCCACCTGATGTGCCTTCAGGATCTCCCACAGCCGTCCGAAATCGGCAATGGAGCGTGAGAAGCGGTCCAGGCGGTAGACGATGATCTTCCGGATCAGGCCCTGCTCCACATCCGCCATCATCTTCTGGAAGGACGGCCGGTTGGTGTTTTTGCCGGAAAACCCTCTGTCCTGATAGATTTTGCAGTCATCGCCGGCCTGCTGCCGGCACAGGTCGATCTGGCCTTGGATGGAAAGGCTGTCCGCCTTGTCCACAGACTGCCGGGCGTAGATCGCGTCTAAGGCGGACACCTCCTTTCATAGTACAGGTCAGGGCCGTTCACCGGCCCCGGATATTTCTGGGCACAGGATCAGATACCTGCCATCGGGCAGACCCCAGTGTGTGCAGGCAGGCTGCGTAAAGTTGCCGTAAACGTTCATTTCGGCCAGGTGTGTCGTTGGTTGGATAGGGATGCAAATGTATGATTTTCAAAAGTGTTCGCCTCCTTTCAGTGGCACAATTGCAGCAGGTCCATACGGATATGGTACATTCTGAGCAGGTTGCTGGCCAGCTTTACGGTGTGCGCATGGTCTCCCTAGTGTGCAGCCAGAACGCCTGCCGCTTTTAGCTCCCATCCGATCATATTCCGGGTCACGTTCTGATAGCCGTCCTGCCCAGAAATAAATCGCTCCAAAAGGTTTGCAGGGAGAAAGAGATCCTCTCCCCGGAGCAGTCCTATGATTGCAGCATGCGCTGCGGATCTCCTGGCCACCAGGCTTGTTACTCCTTCTGAGCAGCTTTTTTCAGCGCGTTTAGCTTGATGCGGTAGACCCTTGGAACCTGACTGTGCTCCGACTTTGCGATGTGCACGGTATAGGAGTTCTCCTCCTGAAGAACCAGTGCGGACAGATCAGCCAGTTCCATGCTGAGCCGATTTTGGGTATAGTCCTGGTAGCCGGGCTGCTTCCGGATGTAGGCAAGCAGGATTTTCGGGCGCAGGCAGAGATCGTTTTTCCACACAATCCCATCATGACGATTTAACTTCTCTACGTTCTTGGTCAGATGGAAGGCCTTGTTGCGATAGCCCTCTAAGATGCAGTAAGGCAAGTTGCCACGGCGGATCGTCATGTCCAGTTTTTCTTTCTGCAACTGGTATTGTCTCAGGGCCAGATTTATCGCCCGATCCATTCGGAGGCTCAGTTGATTGTTGCGGGCAGGGTGCATGCCCTTGCTGACCAGGCTGCGAAGGAACATCTGAAAGGCCCAGCGTAAGCAGTTGTAGTTAGTACAGACACGGGGCTCCGATTCCTGTATGTCCGAGCCCGCAAGGGCAGCGGAAAGATGGCCTAGAGCTTCCTTATGATGTAAGGAGAACCAGTTGAGGAAGCAACGCAGCATATCCCCGATGAGTGCCGGATTCCAGGTGTCAGCCAAGTCCAGCCTCTTGCGCACAGGGACCAGGATACAGCGGCTCAGATCGGAGGCGTTTTCCAGAGGAAACTCTGCAGTCAGGATGATGCCGGCACAACACCTAGTTTCCCTTGTCTGCTGTCCGAATCGCTTGACAATGGGGACGTCTCCAGCCCCGATTCTCACCAGCTTTGCGCCCGTCTCCCGTCGCTGACGGGCAGTCTCCCGCCCCGCCGACAGACAGAGGTCATCTACGATGACAGGCTGATCCCGGAACGAGACCATCAAGGATTCCACCCCCGCGGAACTGCTCCCGGCCTGAACCAGTCCGACGACCTCTCCCCGGGGCCCCTGGTAGATCCCTGCTGTACGCTTAGCCAGGGTAGTTTTACCCAGACCCTGACCGCCAAGAATATATAGGATGGCCGCGTAGTCAATTCCTGACTCCAAGAGCAACGACCGTACAGAGGTCAACAGGACGTAGGCCAGGGTAAGGAGCGCAGGCTTCGGCGCCAGGGACAGCTCGGCCGCCATTGTCTCCCACCCGGTGCTTCCGTCTCCTGCCAGGCGCACATCGCTGAGATTAGGAGAGCAGAGGTAGCTGCGGCTGCAATGATCCGGGATCAACTCCTCGCCGGCAAGGAAGCGGACCGTGCTGTCGGGAAACTGAATGATACCGGAGTGATCCAAATAGTACCCGCGTTCGATTGTGTCGGAGGACAAGCCTGCCTGGAGCTGTTCTACCAGCTGGCAGTCCAACTCCTCCAGGTCAGCACGTTTTCCGGAGGTGCGGAGAAAGAGACACGCCTTCTTGAGCCGGGCGGTTGTAAGTGCCTCCAGGGGCAGGTTCACCGATTGCTCCCACTGGCCGTAAGCTGCGCTCCTGACCTCCACAGTGACGTAGCTGGGCATTGATTGGAGGCTGGCCCCCGGAAGGTACCAGGCTTTCTGAACGGTGATGACGGCATTGCAGTTTGTGCGTTTCATAGTACTTCCTCCTTGATAATATCCCTGGGATCTGGGCAGGCTGTCCCATACAATGGAGCAGACAGGCGCAGGCGCCCGCTTGCCGTTTTGCTGGCGTACGGCAACATTTCAGGGCCTGATCCGGGAGAAAACCCCGGATTTTTATCTGTGCTGCTATTGTAGCTTAGCTGAGGAAGAAAGGCACTTCTGCCGGGAAGGTCCGTATCCGTTGCCGCACAAACGGTTTCGGGGAGGAACGCAGGAAAACGTGTAAATTTCAAATTATAATTTCCTAATTATTGGAAGTTTTAAGTAGAGGGAGCGCCGGCAGTGCCGCTCATATTGAGAGGGAGCAGAGAAATGAAAGGGCATGAACCCAATTTTTACACCTTGATTCCTGGAAGGCATACTCAGGCAAAGGGCGTAACGCCCGACAGCTATGGCGATTTCTACGGACGAATTAGAGGATGGAGAACCAAATATGAAGAACCCGGCTACAGTAAGCTGGCACTGCTCCAAGTACTCGCCAAAAGATGTCGCAAGATAACGTGGGTCAGGGAAAATCTGTCGGATTTACTTTATGTATATTTTCTAATAATTTATGACAGAGGTGTGCTTTTTGCCCACACCCGGGAGCACACCAGCCCCGTGAACGGCCCCACCTGCCAGAACTTTTATACCAATCGCCCCCATAAAACACTCGACAGAAAGACGGCTGTGGAGCAGGTCCTCCAGACGATTATGGATGATCGGTGCACCGAGCTATATTGTCGGAATGGCGGACTTGCAACGAGCGACCTTATTGGTTCACTGAGTGTTGTAACGGCGGAGTGGATTCAGCCCAGAAGTGGCCGCCCGCCAAAACTTTTTTATCTCCCTGAAAAACAGGGAGATGTATTTATGTACCGGGATTGTGAAGAGCCAGAGGAAGTGTGGAAGGAACACCAGGAACGGTTACAATATGAAATCACGGAAGTCCTTGGAAAGCCTGCCTCTGTCTACTATCAGGAGCATAGACAGGTTTTGCCGGTCAACGAGGAGCAATGGCGCCGGATCGTGTTGCATTACCTTGAGAGGGTATTCAAGCAAGTGACATATCTGATGGACAAGCAAAAGCACTACCATGCGCTGTTTTTGCCAGGCCAGGTTGAGGCGTTTGAGAAGATAGCAGAACGGGCACACAAGACTGCAAACTTCCAGTTGAGATTAAGACGCATCTGGGATAAATCTAACTTATTGGAGGAATGCCCGTTGCCTGCATCTATCCCACATAATGAGAAAGTGGTTCAGTTTGCCAGGAGCCTTGGTGTAATTGAGCTTAAACCGACCCCCGTTGAAGCCGGAATCTTATGGTTCATGCGGACGGGACTACATCCACTTCTCGGCAAGAGACAACTGCGCAAACTCCCGGAGGACCATGATAAGGTGAGGATCTGTGCAGCCAGCCGTTATTTTGACAGGATAGGGGCATATATGGACAGCTGCCTGATTTATTCCGAGCGGGAACTTCTGTCTTGGAATCCGGCATGCATCAATATAAATGTGGAAAAAGTCATGCAGAATGTGGCGTATCAACAGTTGCGGTCACAAGTGTGCGCCAAGGTTCAAAAAGACCTGACAAAAGCTCAAATTCGGGAAGTTCTTACTCAGTACCGCGAGTATTTCTTTTCGCCCGAATATCCCCGTTACCTGCCTGAATCCCCTAATAAGGACACACAGAAGCGGAAGGAGTCTCATCCAACGCACCGTCCTTTTTCCATATTCCTACAGTCCATTGTGAATAAAATTGACTGGCACGACCTGCCCACAGACCAGGTATGCGAGAAACTGGCGATCAACAGCCCAAAAGCGCAGATGACCCTGCGGGAGAATCTTGTAGAGTATGCCTGTATGGAGATGTTGATCCGGCAGGGGTATAAGGATCTGCACGAAATTACCTACGTGCTTTTTCACAAGATCATTGTGGAGAAGGCCTAGATGATGGGTGAAGGTGCCGGTAAAAGGAGGACTTACTCATCCCCAGTTTCTTCATAGCCTGGACGGCGGTGAGCTCTCCCCGCCGCCACTGAGCAACCACTTTGTCAAAATCCGGTGCGGAGGTAGGTTTTCGGCCTTTGTATTTGCCCTGGGCCTTGGCAATCTCGATGCCCTCCCGCTGGCGCTGAAGGATATATTCCCGCTCCAGTTCGGCCACCGCGCCAAACACGGTGAGCATGAATTTTCCAGTTGGTGTAGTGGTATCGATAGCCTCTTTCTGTGACACGAACGCCACCCCTTTTGCGCTCAGCTGTTCCACCAGTTCCAAAAGGTCCCGGGTGTTACGGGCAAAACGGCTGATGGACTCCACGATCACCGTATCTCCTTGCCGGACGAAGGACAGCATTCTCTTCAGTTCCGGACGTTCCGTACTCTTACCGCTCATGCGGTCGATATAAACTTCGTCTGCCTCCAGCGCATGCATCAAAGTCTCCTGACGTATCGTGTTCTGTTCTTGGGTGCTTACCCGTATGTATCCAATTTTCATAAATATTGCATTTCTCCCTTCTACGCGGTTTCTGTTTTTCTTTGGGTTAATCTATGGTATACTTTGGACGTAAAGCGCAAATCCATACTGAGCCGGAGGAGAGGAAGGAATGGACCGTCTGATAGAGGAAATGAAAGCATTGGCAGAGCGCTATTGTGTGCAGCGGCTGTACCTGTTTGGCTCCCGTGCAAGAGGTGACTTTCGTCCTGACAGTGACTATGACTTTGCTCTCTGGGGCGTCCCGACAGCTGCTCAAGCTCAGTTGATGGATGCTGTGGATGATCTCCCCAGCCTTTATAAAATTGACGTGGTCTTTGTGGACGACCACACCTCTCGGGCGCTATTAGACAATATAAAGAGGGACGGAGTGATCCTGATGGACAAATTTGCGATCAAGCGTGAGAATTTCCGGAATGCTCTGCTTCGTTTAAAAGAGGGCCTCGCAGGATATCCAACTGCTTCTGACCAGAAGCTGGCCCGGGATGGAATTATCCAGCGATTCGAATTTACCTGTGAATTGGCCTGGAAGACCACCAGGGAGTGGCTGCTGGATCAGGGCCATGTAGAGTTGAACAGCCCCAAAGCGGTCATGCGACAGGCCTTTGCGGACGGTCTGATTTCCGACAGTGACGGGTGGATTGGCCTGCTGAACGACAGGAATCTGACTTCTCACATTTATGATGAAAATACCGCAGACCAGATCTTTCAGCGTATCCAGGCCTGCCATCTGCCTCTTTTTGAAGGGTTGCTGGAAAAGTTGCTCTGAATAGATGGGGTCCCAATAGGGTAGAGGGAATAGATGAGACGTCTCAAAAGTCCTAAGCCAACCCTATTGGGACTCTTTTTTGTGGTCCCACTTGGGTATACCCCAGTGAGACGGGTTCAATGTTCTGCGAAACTTTCCACCAGAAGCCGCACGGCGGTGGAAAACCCCACCTGGAAGGCGTGCTCCAGCATCAGCTCCTCCCTCCGGGCACAGGCGTCCAGAAGTTCCTCCAGGCGTCCGGCATACTCCTCAGGGAACTGCTCCTCCAGCTTGGCGATGGTCTCTGCGGCGTCCCGGTATGCGTGCCCCGGAGGGGCCTGACGGCACACCTCCAGGGCCTCATACAGCCGGCGGATCATGGAGCGGCCTCCACAGGGAGCACCAGCAGTTGTCCATCCGGTCCCAGGAGAAAGATCTCCGGTCGGGCAAACCGCTCCTGATAGTGCCGGGCCTGTTCTTCCGTCAGACTGCGGAAGGTATCCTCATCCGGCGGAGCGGCGCAGAGAAAGAAGGTGCCGCAGACCACATCGTAGAGTGTCCCGGCCTCGTCCCACA
>OBYM01000219.1_pt1 | contig 36276 bp, 35 predicted proteins | sample 1538191 | NCBI WGS metagenome assembly OBYM01 (sample SAMEA2580165, study PRJEB22360) | human gut metagenome | biome: human gut; feature: human-associated habitat; material: faeces | place: Denmark | collected 2008/2010 | reverse complement strand
TATTTCATTAAAGACAATGTAGAAAAACAAAAAGAAATTAAGGAAACGATAGCCTTTTTGTTCGACAACTGGCACAGTCAGAACATGGAGGGTATCTATGATATTTCAAAGACAAAGGCAGAGGACAATATATTCCAATATAAGACTGGATTCGAAGAGAACGAAGTCATTAGTGATATTATTAATAAACATATATATGAAGGACCTGAGTATGACTTAGATAGAGATATTGTTATAGATGGTATAGGAAAAAAAGATGCAAAGGCATCTGTTACAATAAGTATGCATACATATAATAATCTTGAAGTTATAGATACTGTTATAGAAACGTTACTCAATGATAATAGTAAAATTACAAAAGATTATCAACATGACAAATTTGTCGAAAGCAACGAAGACAGTATTTTGAAAGCTACACAAGAGGTAGAAAAGACATCACAGAAGAAAATGATTATTTATATGGAGTGTGAAGATAACGAATGGACAATTCCATATCAAAATAATAAAAATTTCTATGATGCTATGAGTGGTGGAATGATAACATTCAGTGAATCGGTTAATACCGAGGTTGATATATAAAAAAGGCCTCCCATCTGGGAGCCCTGTTCGTATGAGATAGATTTTCATAACATGACCTATCTCTAAAATCAAATATCAACTATATTCATTTTTTACTGAAATAATAAGGGAGAAAAAATTTCAGCAGTCTTATTTTTTATCCTGACAGAAAAAATGGAGGGAGGTGGTCTGCATACAATGCAATCTGCCAAGACATTATTATATTATCGGTTAATTAAGACAATTTTATTGTAGCATATAAATTGAATTTTGTAGGAAATCGTAAGAGGTGGTTATATATGGGGAAAAAACGACATCCATTAACTGTTTTAAAGTCCATTAGGGAACAAAGGGGCATCACTCAAGCTGAATTAGCAAAAGAATTGCTTGTCACTCCACAGTATTACAGTGCTCTGGAAAGAGGATTGAATGAACTGACATATTATGATGCCTATTTGATAGCAAGAAAATTAGGAATGCCTCCAGATGCATTGTTTATGGAAGATGCTATTGAGAGATTGAGAGGAGAAGAGGGAAGAAGGTAGCAAAAATTAATTAGACATAATAATTTGGTTAGAATGGATTATCATTATTGAATTTGATATGATATAGCAAAAGAAAAGAGTTGAGAAAAATGTTTAAAATGAATTACAATGGAGGACTATTAGGGGTAATCATAGATGAAAACATAAACTTTAATTCTAGATTTTTAAAAGAAGTATCTAGGATTTTCCCTATAGTTGATAAGAATGATGAAATAACGCAAATAGTAATTACACAGTTAGGGTCTATATATATTGATAATATATCATTGACATATTTATATAATATTTGTGCCTATTTCTACAAAAAGAAAGGAATAAAATGTATGGTACAAAAAATTTTATATAACAGAATCGATAATACTATTAAATCTTATGATGCTGATAAATATAATTTTATTGAAATGAATGAAATATATGTTGGAAAAATAAATTATTATACATTGTATGGAGAAAATGAATTTACTCATGTTGTAAAAGGAATAACGGATTATATTTTAAGTAAAAGTATTGTACATAATAAAAATAAAATTGAAGAATTTCTAAAAACAACAATTGGAGAAATATTTTCAAATGCAAGTTATCATAATCAGATAAAAGAATATTATTTTTTTCAGGACTCGAGTTTAATCGAAGGAGAAATATATTTTACGGTTAATGTTATAGATTATGGGAATACTATAATTGCAAATGTAAACAAGTATTTTAAAGAAAATAATATAGTTGAAAAAACCAGAGAAAAAAGAATAGACTGGGCTATTAAGCAAGGAAATACAACTCGCATAGGTAGTGGAGGATATGGGTTGAGTACATTAATTCAATATTTAAAAAATGTAAATGGTAAACTAATAATTCTTTCTGGCAATGAAATATATGAATTGTCACCAAAAAGTGCTAATACCACAAACCTAGAATATGCTTCATTTCCCGGCACAATTGTGTCGTTTACAGTACATCTTTATGATTTGGATAATTATTTGGAATATGATTCTGATAGAAACACAATTCAAACTAGAAGTATTAATTTAAATGATATATAATATAAATGATAATGGGGTGAGAAGATGATTATAAAGATTAAAGATTTTGCACAAGGAGATACAGCTGTCTCTTATGAAGAAGGAAGAAAATGTTATGATTTAATGAAGGAAGGCTTAAATAGAGGCGAAAAAATAGTTTTAGATTTTAATGATGTCAAGTATGTTATAACAGCTTTTTTGAATCCAGTTATCGGCGATGCAATATTAAATTATGATAAAAACATTATGAATAAAATAGATATAAATAATGCTTCTACAGATATTATTGAGAAAATAAAACTTGTAAAAGAAGGTGCTTTAATTAAAAGAGAGGATTTAGATGAGTAAAGTATTTTTAGATACATGTGTATGGTTTGAGTTAGTAGCTGGAGCAAATCCAACTTCTGCTCATCAGATATTACAAACTCAAAAAGCAACAGATTTATTAAATAATATATTAAGTAGTAATGATGAAATAATTACATTAGATATTCAATTAATCGAATTAACTCAAACTATAATTAAAGCAAAATTAAAAGAATGTAATAGAGATTTAAAACAAAATAGGCAATCGGGAATTGGAAATATAAAACAATTTAGAAATGACCCTACATGCCATCAATATTATTCTAATGCAATAAATGTGTGTTCACATGCAATCAATGATATTAGAGCATTTTCTAAAAAAATTGAAATATATCATAGTGATATTGATAAAATATTATGTAATTTAATTAAAGCGGATATAAATGACTATATATATTATGAATTTTGTCAAAAAAATGATATAAGACTTTACACATTTGACCAAGATTTTAATGACTTTGAATATCAATACTTAAATATACTTTAGAAAGCTTATTTTAGTTTCTACGCAGAAAAAATAATATGAGCAAGTTTATGGTAAAATATAAGTGTAAATATAAACGAAACAGGACATGTCAGCAGATATGTCTTTTTTTATTGCACATATTTACGAAAATAATGGAAAGGAGCTCTTCAATAAGCAAGAGAAAGTGACAAAAAAATGAAAAAAGAACAATTCAAATCAGTGGAGATAGGACAATCTCGAAATAAAGCAATGATTATAGGATATCTGCCAGAATTTGATAAGATTTCAATTTATAACCATGTACAGGAAATTAAATTAAAAGCAACAGATGTTGAATATCAGTTTAATTTTAATCCTAGATATGTTCATATGAAAGAAAATATCTATAGTGGGAGTGAAGAAGAACAAATCTGCAAAAAAGCCAACAATAATCTCAAAAGATTATCTCAAATCATTAATAATACTAATAAAGACTTTAAAACGAATCATCAATTTATAGTCTTTCATTATTCATTAATTGATTCTATTAATAAATGGTTAGACGATTTATGGGAATCAACCAAATATATGAAATATGGAAATTTGAAGAATGATGTTGGGTTATTGCATGACGTTTTTCATAATACTGAAAAAGAATGGGTTGTGATTGATGGTAATAGTTACTTTTCATCAATTCATCAAAGTTATTTAGCAAGGAAACAATTAAAGAATGTCCCAGATGAAATTAAGGAATGGTCAAAGTATTATAATGTCAGAAAATCATTAGGAAAAGCTTATACAAAAGATATGCTGTCAACGCAAAGTGATGAATATGACATACAGATGATTCAATTAATTGCTTTGGTTATGGAAAAGAATATGAGTTCATGGAATCAAAGTGATAAAATAGATTTTATGAAGATTTTGTATAGATTATTATTTGCCATTACTTATAGAAATAAGGATAAATGGATAAATGCTAATGATATGTTTGTTTATATACAAGCAATAAGATATCTTACATTGCCATTTGATAAGACAACAACATTTAAACAGACAAATAGAATGAATTATATTCTTTTAACTGCATTATATGAAAAGGATAAGAATCTAGAAAAAACAACTTTTAATATCAAGATGTTTAGAAACCTTATTGAGGGATTAATTTCAAAGAATGAACGAAAAGAGAAATTAGATTATGTCTTAGATGGATTAAATGAAGTGTATAATGCGATGATTTACTATCAGAATGAATCTCTTTATATTTTAAAGGATATTGACGGACAATCTGCACGAGACAGATTGACAAAGATTGATTCTTTATGTGCAAATGGAGTTATGAAATATACTTCAAAGTGTAGAGACAAGATTATTAATGATGATATTGATATTGTTCAGATGCGTAAGAAATTAAAACAAATGGCTGATAATATGATAAAAGTTTATCAAAATTATCTTAATAATAATGTAACAAAATTATTGCACAATAATCCCAAATTAGCGAGCAACATTTCAAATATTTATAAGCTTGGACACTTTGAAGACAACCTAACAGAAAGAGATTTTTTCTTTTTGGTTATGGATGCTTTGAAATGTTCTTGAAAGGAAGTGATTATATGAATTTAAGAAAGAAAATAGAGGAAACGAAGAATTGTATTGAAAAAGATAATTATGCAAATAGAAATTATGAGATTTGCTGCAGTTATCTAGAATCTATAAAACTCAGAATTCAAGATAAAGAAAGAGGTGAAGATAACCATTACACTGTTATGATGTGCCCACCTAAAACCCCAAACATTGATTCATACCTTATATGTTCCAAACAACATAATGATTATGCTATTCAGATAAAGCAAGGAAAGAATAAGGATAAGGAATCAAAAAATAGAATGTGGCATAACAAATACAAAAATATTATGAATACTGATAATTATCTCTATCTTACATATCAAAAAGAACCAGATAGAATAAGCTATAATAGCCAATGGCATGTTCAAGAAGATAATACAGTAGAAACAATTCAATATATCGAAAAAAGAAAGCAAGATAATCCAAAGGAATATAAGTTTCTGAAAAAGATGATGGAAAATCTTGCTTTTTCTAATGCAAATGAAGATGAGATGGATTGGATATTATTAAATAGATTCTATGCACATCTATTTCAAAATAACTAATCCTCTTTATCCATTATCTATTTAAATATGGTATAATTTTACTGTAATCTTAATACGAAAACGAGACACGTCATTTTGATGTGTCTTTTTTGTTTAGGAGAAAATTAAGAAAAGAAAGGAAGAAATAAAATTATGGCAAAAACATTAAAAAAACCAAAATATGATGCATTAACATTTGCATATTCAAAAAAAGAAGCAGGGAAAATGATTCCTAATACAACGTTTACAGCAGGAGGAGAAGATGAAAGATTCTATAGTATTAAAAACAAGACTGTTCTACCATCTACTGGAAAAGTAGCATCTATATTATCTGATAAGATTGCAAAAGCAATTTTAGAATCTCAGTTAACGAATGATGATACGATGATTGGCTGGGGTAAAAATGGAACTGAACAATTTATTTATGGAGAATTGCCTGGTGGTTCTGCAAGTGATATAGAAAAATTCATTATTAACTTAGATGAAAAGAAAATCTATGCAACGAATATCTATTCACATCTTTTATATAAAGTTATCCTAGCATATGACTTATTGCAATTTGTCTTAGCTGGTGAAAAGGCAACAGATGAACAAAGAGAGGCTTATGAGATTTTAGCAGGTATTAACTATTTACCTACTGAACCTTTTGATGAAACATCTATTTTAGTAGATTCGGCTGAAAAAGAAAGTTTTGTCACTTTATGTGATAGTATTTTACAAACAGCATCAATGTTTAATGGGTATGAGTTTGATACTGAAATACCTAATAATGATAAGGACTTTGATATCTATGCTAATAAGATTAAATATAATCTTTTGCCATTAGTTGCTATGCATAATAAGGTTGATGATATGTCTATTGATACTGGAGAAGAAGATGAAGATGGAAATCCTATCTATATTCCGGAAATCAAACCTCTCAAAGTCAAAAGAAAGAAAAAAGGAGCAAAATCTAAAGCAAACTCATCTATTCCGTATAAAGATAGAGATTATACGTTAATGACTGATGAAGAAGCTGAAGATTTACCTGAAGAATTAAAGATTCAAAGAGATGCATGTATTGAACTTTATGAAAGAAATAAAGAGTTTATGGATGATAATGATGAGCTTTGGGAATGTATCTTAAGCTTCTATCATGGAAACATCTGGAAAATGGGATTCTTTGGCCCATCTGCTTCTGGGAAAACAACGTTTGTCAGAATGATGGCAGGAGCATTGAAATTACCTTTCGCACTGGTAACAGGCAATAGAGATACAGAAACAGCACAGTTGTTTGGACATATGACAATCAAAGATGGAGATATGATTTTTGTTGATGGACCATTGACTCAGATTGCACGTTATGGAGGCATCTTCTTGTTTGATGAAAGAAATATGGTCAATGCAGGTGTCGTATCAGCTACAAACAACTTGCTTGATGATACTCGTATGTGTACAATTCCTCAAACTGGAGAAACTATCAGAGCTCATAAAAACTTCAGATATTGTGAAGCTTTCAATATTGGGTATGAAGGAACAAAAGAAGACAACTTGTCACATATCTCACGTATTGATGAATTCCATAAATTGGCACATACAGATGAAACAGAAGCTAAAATCGTTGTTGCGAATTCTGGAATTGAATTAGGAGTAGCCAAAACGATGATTCAAGTCAAAAACAATATCACAAAAGAAATCATAGAAGACGGTGATGAAACAACACAACGTGTGGATTTACGTTCTTGTATTTCATGGGCTAAAAAGACAATGGATTTGGAAGGTAATGCATTAAGAGCAGCACTTTCTACAATCTTAACACCTTTATCAAAAGAGGTTGATACAGTTTTAAGCAGTAACAATATCAAGAACTTCTCCGCTACAGGGGACCCTGTCGTAGATTATGCTTCTAATGAGATTAGAAAATATTTCGATGATAGTGTTAAAAAGAAAGTCATCAAGAAAGAATATGAATTTGAAAAATATGAACTTTAAGAATTGAAAAGGCTGGTATTTCAGCCTTTTTATTTTAAGGAAGGAGTTAATTATGAAAAGAAAAACAGGAAAATTAATGAAAAAGAAGGTTAAAAAGATTTTAACTGGTATTGAGTTGCTTACAAGTAAAGGTTATAGAGCCAGCTATAAAAGTATGGCTGAAACTTATTGTAAACAGCCTCTTCAATTTAAAATGCTTTTAAATGCAGGGAGTTTCACAAGTGTTAATGATAAAGGTCAGACATTGATGAATATTGACTTGAATATGTTTAGAGATGATAAGTTTTCAACATCTCACTATCATCTGTTTGCTAAAGGTGTAATTTTACATGAATCCGGTCATGTTTTATATAGTGATTTTGATGTGATTAGAAAAAACGCAGATAATGTGAATCAGTTAAGAAATCAAATCAAGGCAATCGGAGAGGCATACTATCAAGAATCTGACCCTATTCTCAAACAGGACTGTGAAATAAAATTGTATGATGCCATTTTAGAATTTACTAAGGCAAGTAATCTACCAGATGTCCTAAACTCTTTTGAAGATGCTGCAGTAGAAAGAGTTATGTCAGAAATGGGTAAAGATGAAAATGGAAGCATTGTCTTTACAAGAAATTATATTGTAGAAAAAGATACCCAACATAAATTAGATGGCATCAATAACGATGCGATTCCATTGGATTCAAACAACTGGAATCAAGCCACTTTGGATGGAATTATCACTGAAGCCAGATTAATGGCTACAGCAGGATATAGAATGGCTATTGATATGACTATCATATCGCATACTTTTGAGCCTGCAGAAATCAATCAGATTAAGGATATCTGTCAATATGTGAGATTTATGTCCAATACAACAGAAGATAGAAATATTTCCAGTGAAGTCTTCTTGGATATGTGTCAGCCAATTATCGAGAAGATAGCGCGAGACTTAACAAACGCTTATATCAGAGATATTGATTATGCTGAAGACCAGTTGAACAACATGCAGCAAAACGCAAATGCATCTACTCAATCAACAGGTGGGCCAGGAAGCCAGCCAACTCAAGCAGGAGGAAATGGATTGCCTGGGCAAAGAGGAGGAAGTCAACCTCAGCCTACATCAAATAAAAATAATTTGCCTCTGCCTGATAGTCTAAAGAAACAATTACAAGACAAAGCCAATCAAACAGGGCAACTATTAAGTGTTGGTGGACAGGGTTCAAACCAAGGAGACGCTTCACATGATGGACAGGGAGCAGATGGCGCAGGCACAGGAAATGAAAATAATAATGCTACATCAGGAGGAGGTTCAGGTGATGGGCCAAATGGAACATCTATCCCTAATGCGACAAAAACAAGTGAAGAGTTAAGTGATGAAAGTGTTGCTGATATGACAGAGGCATTAAATAATGCAAAAAAGACTTTTCAGCGAAATGAAGATATGGTACAAGATTCATTAATTAAGAGCGACCATAATATCAGAGCAGCCGAAGGACGCTGTCATAAAGGTATTGGAATCAGAATAACAGACATCAATGATGTTTTGGATTTATCAGATTCTCGTGAAGGAAAAGAAGCCCAAAAAACAATTCAAAATGATAATTTGAACATCTATGTTAATGAATTATCTAAAAAAATTAAAAAAGTTCTTATGAGAAAAGGCATGGATGATACATCAAGAGGACGTTATGAAGGAGATATTGATTTCTCAAATCTTCATAGAATCAAAACAGATTGCCAGTTATTTAAAAAGGAAATTGAAGGTAAGACAAACAAAATAAGATTTGCTATTCTTGTAGACGAATCTGGAAGTATGTATGGTACAGAATTGTATAATGCTATACTAGGATGTTGGATGATTGCAAAATCTGCACAAAAACTCAAAATCCCATTTGCTGTTTACGGTCACGATGAAGATTATGAGTTTGAACTTAGAAAGTACATCTCATATGAAAAATGTAAGAAAAATACATCATTGAACTCATTATTTAAAATGAGTTCTAGAGGATGCAACAGAGATGGCTTGGCAATTTTCCATGTTTGCAGAGAATTAATTAAACATGCCCAAGATGACGAGGATTTGTATTTTATCATCTTGAGTGATGGACAACCAAATGGAGACAATTATGGTGGACAACCGGCAATCGATGACATGAGAGAAGTTATCAATACTTTCAAAAAGCATTACAACGTCCATTCAATTGGAATTGGGATTGGAGATTTTAATTTTGAAAATATTGGCATCATCTATGATAATCATGTCTGTGTAGAAGATGTCAAAGAATTGCCAAATGAGATGTTCAAGATTTTTAAACAGATTTTAAAAGTAGAAAGATAGTATAGGCTGGGACGAATCATTATTTATTATTCGTTCCGACCTTTTCTTTTTTAAATATGTTATACTATACATGTAGAAATAAACGATGAATGTATCTCACTGATACATTTTTTTTATAAAGGAGAGTGAAAGAATGTCAGACAGATTAGATGGACAATATATTGTATTGGACATTGAATTTACGAAATCTAAAGAAAGGACAGAAATTATTGAAATTGGAGCTCAAAAGCTTTTATCATACAACTACGGAACTCGGGTAAAAGAGAGTGACTCTTTCAATAAACTTGTCAAACCCCTTCATTTACCGAAACAATCTCTATTGGATTTGCTAGGAATGAAGAAGGAAGACTTACAAGAAGCACAAAACTTTGCTAATGTCTTTCAAGAATTCTTAGAATGGGTAGGCGATGAAAATACTTTTTATGTTGTATGGGGAACAAGAGACCCTAAGATTATAGAAAAGGAGTGCAAAAATTATCATTTAGTTAAAGAATTTCAAAGTATGGATTTCATCGATATTCAATCATATACGATGTTACAGGACAAAATAAAAAACTTGCCATCATTAGCAAGCATGGTTAAGAAGTATGGAGAATTTGAAGGGAAACAACATAACGCATTAAACGACGCTGTCAATACCAGCAAAATTCTCAAAAATATCATTTAATCAAGTTTAACAGAATTCCTGGAATGAATGGCTAAGAGAGATATGGCATAATATTTCGTAGATGCCTCGGTTGATAGCCTATTCTTTATTAGTATGTAGACAGATAGTGAAAAAAGAGACTGTAGCAAGATAGCTACAGCCTTTTTTATCCAAAATCTAAAAATTTTTCATAACAGATAATGTCAATACCTTTAGAAAAGAGAATAAGGAATATAGGCTATAATTTGAAATGTACTTTCAATATATTCATAAGACTTATGGGCAAATTTTGTACAAAAAAAAGTTATTAATGCATGTTATAGTTTCATTGCCTTATAGACCTCATATTCTTCATTGTCTCTTATCAACTTTGTATTATATATGCATTTATCTTGTAATACAAGATAAATGCATTATTTTAGGAAAAGAAAATAAAAGATTATAAAAAGGATAAATGCAATGAACATCATCAAAGCCAGAGGAATCATAATCCTCTGTTTTTCTTTTAAGCTACCACCATGATTCTTTCTTTTTTGCATAAATTTATATAGGCAATAGAACCATGCAACAACAAATGTAATAAGAAAGAGTAGGAGGCTGTTCTCCAGTCCAAGAAGTGAACCAACAGCTAACATAAGCTTACCATCACCGCCTCCTATTTGGTGGAGTTTAAAAAGGATGAAACATATAATAAATAATGGAATTAACCATATCAGACTTTTCAATCCTTCCAACCATCCATATAAAAACATGCTATTGATAATACCTATAGGAATAAAGGGAAGGGTAAGGGAGTTTGGAATGATGCGTTTTCCTGCGTCAGTATAAGCTGTTATTATTAGAATAATGAGGGTTAATACAATATCTAGATAAATCATGAATACCTCCGAAAAAGAGACTGTCTTAGGCAGTCTCTATTACATTTGTATATAATTTTTCAATATCTTTTGATAAAAGAGTTTCCTTCTGCAATAAAGCTTCAGCGATTGTTTTCAAAAGGAATTGATTTTCTTTGAGAATGTTTAAAGCTTCTTGATGGCATTGTTGAAGTAATTTGTTAACTTCATCATCAACTCGTTTTTGTGTTTCTTGTGAAGCCTGAGCATCAATTTTCATTAGGCCAATTTCACTCATACCAAAAGAACCAATATATTTTCTGGCAAGGAATGTAGCCTTTTCAATATCGTTTGATGCTCCTGCCGTCACATCATCAAAGATTAACTCCTCAGCACCTCGCCCTGCTAACAATCCTACAATTTCATCATGGATAGAACATTTAGTGGGGAAGAAAGTTTCTTCTTTAGGCATCATCAGATTATATCCTCCAGCTTCACCCCTTGGAATGATAGTGACTTTTTCTACTTTCTTTGCATTTTCCAGGACAAGACCGGCAACGGCATGACCTGCTTCATGATAAGCGACAATTTTTCTTTCTCTTTCACTGTATCTACGTCCAGATTTAGAAGGCCCCATCAAGACTCTATCTACAGCCTCATCAATAAGAGAATTATTGATAGAATTTTGATGGAATCTAACAGCAAGCAATGCAGCCTCGTTCATCAAAGAAGCTAACTCTGCATTTGAAAACCCCTGAGTCTTTTTGGCTATACTTTCAAAATCCAAATTATCAATTTTTTTATTCTTTGCATGTAATTTCAATACATCGATACGTTCTTCATAGTCAGGCAATCCTACATAGATATGTCTATCAAAACGTCCGGGACGAAGTAGGGCAGAATCCAACATATCCTTTCTGTTAGTAGCAGCGATGACAATATAGTTGTTATCTTTTGAGAAGCCATCCATTTCTACTAGTAGCTGATTTAGAGTATGTTCTCCTTCCTTGTTATTGCCACTGTTGTTTCGAGCTCCTCCAATAGCATCAATTTCATCAATAAAGATGATGCAAGGTTTTTTATTTTCTCTTGCTGAATCAAAAAGTTTTCTGACTCTTTCAGCTCCTACACCAACAAACTTCTCTACAAACTCTGAACCAGAAGTATACAGGAATTTGACACCAGCTTCACCAGCAACAGCTCTTGCTAAAAGTGTCTTTCCAGTACCGGGAGGGCCCTCGAATAAGACACCATGAGGAATAGTTGCACCCATATCATGGTATTTTGTCGGACTTTTAAGGAAATCGATGATTTCATACAACTCATCTTTGACTTCTTTAAAACCAGCAATATCTTTTAATGTGATATCAGAAGCTGTAGGTACGAATTCATTACCAACATTTTTTTCAGTCATCTTTTCATTAATCATATCTTTAATTTTATTACTGTCAGCACAAGAAGAATTGACTGCTGTTTTCTTAGTTTCCTGTAAATAAGCAGTTGCAATCAGTTTGGCTTTATCCTTATATTCATTTCTTTCAATCTCAATCGTCTTCATTTTATAATAATATAAGCCTATGATGACAAAACTGGCAATGCCAATTAATGTCATTATAATAAAACCAATCATAGAAATAGATGTAAAAAAATATATAAATAACAGTGCTAGAATATAAATGACACCGTAAATTTTAATGTATGTGTTTTTCATATCATAACCTCTTTTCTTTGCTAATAGCATTTGTCTTTAGCTTTTTCACAAGTCTATTTTACCATAAATCCTAAAAAATATCAATAAAAATTTAGGGAAATAACAAAAAAGAGAATTTTTCATTCTCTTTTACTGTTTATATAGCTTATGAAATAGAGAGGATATGAAATCATTTTCGTATACGACTTTGGCATAAACGTCCTCTACATTAATTTCACCAATAATTCTAGAATCAATAGAATTATTTCGATTATCACCCATGACAAATACACAGTCTTGAGAAACAGTCACTTCTTCCATGTCAGAATACATCTGTTCACTGATATAGGATTCTTCCTGTTTTTCTCCATTGATATAAAGATATCCATCCTTAATAGCGACTGTATCGCCGGCAACAGCAACGACTCTTTTTATGATATATTCTGCTCCTATGTTGTATTGGGAACAGTCAACTATAACGACATCCTGACGGGCATAGTTTCTATCTATCTTAACGCCTAGAACGACATCCCTGTCTTGATAAGTGGGACACATTGACTCTCCTGATACAATGGCAGTAGCAAATGTCACCTGTACACCAAAAAAGATAACTAAACATAAAAGAACAAATCCAATTTTTTCAATTATCTTTTTCATGTTTTATCCCTCCAGTCGCTTTGCTGAGAATTCTTCGTTGGTGTTGAGATTGACTATGCTTAAGCTATTGATACCATTCATCTGAAAAGCAAATTCACTGCTTTGCTTAGATAATGAAGAAGAATAGTTTTCACCATTTAAAATAAAGGTATCATAATTCATTTTATAATAATAGACATGTTTTTCTAATAGACTTGCTTTATTAGATTCTGGAACCTGAATGGCTTCTAATGCATCTTCTTGTGTTAAAACAGTAGGGGAAGTGGCATGATAATAACTCTCTTTTGTGTTGTCCTGATACCAATAAAATTCATCTTCAGATATCACCATGACACTTCCATTGTTCAATATCCATTCTCCTTCAATCCCTGGTACATGTTGAATGCAGCCTATTAGCAAAAGGCTTAGTAAAAAAAAGAGGCTAATCCTTTTGAAGTACCCAATGTTCGATTTCTTTAGCGAGTTCATTATTTTTCTCATATACACGATAAAATTTATATGATTTTCCTTCTGCAGTGATTTTGAAGTATCTTGGAGCTATGTGTATTTTATCAATGGAATGAAACGTATATTCTTTATCATTAACATGGAATGTAATAGCATCATCTATCACAACACTATCATTATGCCTTTTCATAATGTCTGAAATAGGGTGAGTGTAGATAGTATGTCCTATGATTATCAAGATGACTGCTAGGAAGATGAGAATTAAACCTTGCCAAATGGCCATATACCTTAAGACTGTGATACTGAATAAAAGTAATGTAAATAATGTGGCGAATGATATTTTTTTTAATCTCATAGCCTGTTTTTCATCATATAAATATGTCACTTCCTTCACCTCTAGAATTTGAATTCTACTTTATGTGTATCTTTATTGATATGTAAAACGGCATCAAATTTCTTTCCATTACGTGAAGTAAAACCTTTCAGCTTACTTGTCTCTCCTTTATTTAATAGTGTTCTGACAGTTGTTTTGGAAATCTTTTTACCGGCGATTTCTTTCCATATTGAGAAATTGCACCCATCTTTATACCCTGGGCAGTAATAAGACTTGCTGTTTTCTTTCATTTCTCTACCACAGAATGGACAAGTTCCTAAACTATCTGATGACTTTTGACTGCTTTGACCTTTTACAGATGCTATAGAGTCGATTGTTTTCCCAGTGTTGTCTTTTGCAGAATGAACAAGTTCATCAACCTGTTCATTGACACTTCCCATAAACTCCTTAAAACTCATCTTCCCTTTTTCAACCATAGATAACTTTGTTTCCAGCTGAGCAGTCATCATAGGAGATGTAAGAGGAGAATTTGGAAGGATGTCAACAAGTGCCATCGTTTTATCGGTAGGATAGATGACTTTTCCTTTCTTGACAAGAAAACCAGTCTTATAAAGTTTTTTGAGGATGTCAGAACGAGTTGCCTCTGTTCCAATACCTTTCACTTCCTTCAAAATGCTTTTCGCTTCCTTATCCTCAACAAATCTTCCTGCATTTTCCATAGCTTTTAATAAATTTGCTTCAGTGTATCTTGCAGGTGGTTTTGTTGTTTTCTTTTCTACCTTATGATTGACATAATGATAATCCTTACCATCAGTAATATTTGGTAAGATGTTATCTTTAGGAATGCCATTAATCTTCATCCAATTAGGCTCAACAATGATTTTTCCTGTGCATGAGAACTTGACTCCATTTGCATCTGTCGATACTTTAGTTTCTTCAACCTTAGCAGGTGGATAGAATCCCTGTAAAAATCTTTTCACAACCATCAAATATACGGCTTTTTCTTCTGATGATAATTTCCCAATAATCTTTGATGGTTCACCATCATATGTTGGCGTGATGGCTTCATGGGGCATTTCTCCAGCTGAGAAGTTGATAAGATGCTTTTGGAATGTACGATGATTCTCTTTAATATCATCAATAATTTCATCAACTAATCCAATTCCATCCAAACTATCAACAATCTTCATGACTTCTTTGCTAGAAGATACAGAAATCTGTTGAATATCAGTACGAGGATATGTTGTTAAACCATAGTCCTGATAGAGTTTTTGAAGAATGTTGGTCGTTTTTTCAGCTGATATCCCCAATGTATTAATGGCTTCCATATTAACATCATTTGTTTTGTAAAGCATTGGACAGCGCACTTCCTTCAAATTGACTTCCTTATGCATTGTATATGGTAAGGAATGAAGTTGAGGCTCTAAAGATGATGCTTCTTTATGAGATAAACGACCAGACTGTAATGACAAATGTTCACTGTCATCACTTGTTGTTGTCAAAGTTATAGTCCAGTAATCTTCTGGCTTGAAGTTTTGAATTTCTTTTTCAAGTTTAGCCACAAGAAAACGAGTAGGGGACTGAACACGACCTTCATTAATGATGTTCTTATATCCACCAAAGGCCTTTGTATTGACTCTTGTTCCGTTCATCCCAATGAAATAGTCTGCCTGCATACGACACAATCCAGCTGTTTCAAGGTTTTTATAATAAGTATTATCTTTTCTATCTTTAAAAGCCTTAGATAAACCAGCTTTTGTCCATTCATGTATCCAGACTCTTGTAACAGGAGCAGACATTTTTAGATTCTTAGCGATTAATGCCCAAATGAGTTGTCCCTCACGGTCTGGGTCAGTACAGACAACGATTTCATCAATGTCGTTTCTTGTAACAAGCTCTTTCAAGCAGTTGAAATAGGCTTTTGAAGAAGAAATAGCTTTGAGTGGTAAGATATCAGGCAATTGAAGTTTCTCAATTTTCCATTGCTTGTTGTTTGCATCAATTTCTTCTGGCATCTTGGCTTGAAAAAGATGTCCACATGCTGAGGCAAAAATATATTGAGTACCCTCATAATAGTAGGTGTATTTTGCATATTTATGACTTTTTGCTGATGGTTCCAATGCATTGATGAATTTCTTCATAACATCAGGTTTTTCAGCGATAATAAGTTTTTTTATAATGATTCCTCCAAGGAGGAGCTAATCTAGACGATTGCTTCCAACTCTAGCATATTATACCATTTATTTAGGAAAAACACAAGTAAAATTAGGAATAACACAAATTTATATTTTTTGTTTTGTAGTGTATAGAATAGATATTTTTTCATATCATAGTAATGAAGAAAAAAGAATTGACGTACAGAATATTGTACATTATAATAAAGATAAGGATGGTGATTATGTTTTATGAAAGCAATAAACTATACTTCATTGCGTGGGCAGATGAAAAGCTATATGGATATGATTTCTGATACTTTTGAAACTCTAGTTGTTACAAGAAAAAATGGTAAGAATATCATCATGATGTCAGAAGACACATATAACAATCTTATTGAAAATAGTTATTTAACTTCAAACAAAGCTAATTATGACTGGCTTATGGAATCTAAAAAGCAACTCGAATCAGGGATTGATGTTATTCGAAAGGATATTAATGAATTATGATGGTTGTTTTTACACAAAATGGATGGGAAGATTATCTTTACTGGCAGACCGAAGATAAGAAAACTCTTAAAAGAATTAATAAACTTATTAACGATATTTCTAGAAATGGTAATTCCGGACTAGGAAAACCTGAACCTTTAAAAGGAAATCTTTCTGGATATTGGTCAAGAAGAATTGACGATGTGAACCGACTTGTGTATAAAATCGATACCGAAAACGTATATATACTGTCATGCAGATACCATTATGAATAAAAAAAGAGAGGTTTTAGCCTATAAGCTAAAGCCTCTTTCGTTTATGCCAGAAATGGAATCTTATTCTGGATAAGATATTCAGTTGTCTTCATATAGTCAACATAGAAATCTTCCTTATGAACAGAAAGATTATTGGAATCTACACTGATGATTTCAGATAATCCGTTCTTTTGGGCGATATCTGATTTGATTTGTAGAAGTGTATCCTTATCAATGTATATTCTTAACTTTCTATCCAATGCTTTTTTCATGGCATTGACTATAAGATTTGTTGAAACTTCACCATTGTCTTCTTTCTTTTGAATACGTCCACTGACAATGACAATTTCCTCTTCATTGATGAGATGTTCAATGCCTTCATATGTTTTAGGGAAAACAACACCTTCAATCGCATCGAATTCATCACCCAATGTCAAGAAACACATATCATCGCCTTTCTTAGTTGTAATCTTTTGAATATCATCTATCTGACAGAGAATCTGTACATCTGTTTCATCATCCAAATCCATTAAATCATGAATAGTATCTTGATAGACTTTGAGTACAGGACGAATCTGTTCTAATGGATGACCATTGAGACAGATGTGGATAGCCTTTCTTTCTAGATTCATCTTTTCCTGTAATCCATATTCAATCCCTTCATAACTGTCTTCTCCGATGATATCATCTAATATCGTCCTTCCATAAATGGATGAGATTTTGTGATGATATTTGACAGTTTCTAAAATGGATGGAACAATCTCATTCATTTCCTTACGGACTCCCCATTTATCAAAGACACCACCATTGATAAGGTTGCTTAACTGGTTAGTACGAATTGTTGGGAACTTATCTATGAATTCGTAAAGAGATGGGGAATGTTTAAGGGATGTGATGAGTTTTGCCACATCTTCCCCAATTCCTTCAATCCCATTGAGTCCATAACGAATGGCATAGCGCCCCTCATGCTTCTCGATAGAGAATTGAGAGAGGGAGTCTTGAAGGGTTGGTGGAAGGATTTCTATACCAAGATTTCTGATTTCAGCAAGACAAGGAATCAGCTTATCCTTATCATCAGCATTGATGGTACAGTTGGCCGCCATAAAACATTCAGGATAGTGTGCCTTTAAATAAGCTGTCTGATATGAAATCATAGCATAGGCTGCACTGTGGGATTTGTTGAATCCGTATTCTGCGAACTTTTTAATCATAGCGTACACTTCTTTTGCTGTTTTTTCAGGAACACCATTGTCCTGACAGCGTTTGGAAAATTCTTCTTCCATCATATCGATATATTGCTTATCTTTTTTACCAATCTGTTGTTATTAACGTACAGTTTTTTATCTGTACCTCTGGAGGTCGCCCTCATTTGTAGATTATCTCACGACTGTCTACTCATCAACTGGTCATTTCCAGCTCAGCATAGCGTAACTTTTTACGATAGATTATAATAATATAAAACTTCCACAACGTAGGAACGGCCTCTTGGGTGGTTATATTCTGTAAAAACAGTTTCACACCTACGCGTTGCCCCTGACCTTGCTGTTAGACAAAGCCTTCGGTTCGGATTTTCTTTTCTTAGTGAAAAGCTTTCCCCGCTTCATTCCGTTCTCATATAACTCATTTCTTCAGTGGACTTGAAATGAGATGGCTTCAATGAAAACCACGACGCAATATATCTGCCTCTCCTAAAGAGAAACCCGCCATATCTTGTACCACCTGCATAATCTGCTCCTGGTAAACGAGGATACCATATGTTTCCTTTGAAGAGTTTTCGTATAATGGATGAGGATAATGGACTTTTGAAGGGTTTTTCATACCTTCAAGATAATTATCAATGAACTGCATAGGACCTGGTCTGTAAAGGGCTAATACAGCATTGATATGTCCAAAATTTGTTGGATGCATCTTTTTCAAGAGATTCTGCATCCCTTGAGATTCCAACTGAAACACTTTTGCAGATTGTCCTTTCTGCAATAATTCAAATACTTTTTTATCATCCATAGGAATCCTATCCAAATCCACATCAACTCCATGAACTTGTTTGATGAGTCTTAGAGTTTCTTCTTCGATATCTAAGGTAATCAACCCAAGAAAATCCATTTTAAGAAGTCCGATGGCTTCTGATGCTTTCTTTTCAAATTGGGAAACCAGAACCCCATCAACTTCCATCAATGCCACGAATTCATTCAGAGGCTTTGGACCAATGATGACTCCACAGGCATGTTTTCCGGTTGATGATGGTAATCCGTCAAATAGCTTACCAATCTTAAAAAGCTGGGCAATGTCCTCGTTATTATCAATCTTGTCTTTGAAAAATTTAAGATTTTTAAGGTCATCGAGAGTTTTGACGGGTTCGTCTCTATCTTCCCATGTATCTTCTTCATCGAGATAGACATGTTTACGGATAGTTTTTGGAACGTTTTTGGAAAGGTCGTCTGTTACGGCATAAGGAATACCTAGGACTTTTCCAACGTTCTTGATAATACTTTTTACACCTAATTCGTTATATGTGACGATTTGGCTGACATGGTCGAAACCATATTTAGCCTGTACATATTCAATAATCATATAACGATATCGGTTTTCGAAATCTTCGTCGATATCTGGCATGGAAACTCTCTCAATATTTAAGAATCTCTCAAAGAGCAATCCATGTTCCAGAGGATTTAAATTTGTAATTTTCAATAAGTAACAAAGTAAAGCAATACTACTCTTAATCTTCTTAAGCCCTTAATAAATAAGGTTGTAGTCTGGACTATACATTTATTTTCAAAAAATATTCGTATTATAGTCTCTGAACGTCCTCCATCAGCATAACCTGTTCATGATAGTCATCTGGAAGGAGTTTCGCTGCGTCTGAGCGACTTGCACACTCGGTTGCCCCTGACCTAATTACTTTTTATGGTTTCTATCTTTCGACTGATGAGCTTTAAGCTCATACCGCATTCACGTTTGCCGTTTCCAGCTCCGTTGTAGCGAATTAGGGTTAAGCTAATATTGTTAAATTATAAATTAACATTTCTGAAAAAAATTATATTAACAATATTATTTGGGGGTGTTCCCGCAATTTAACGAATTTATACTGAGCCTAAATCAACCCAGCGCCAGAACCTCGTCCTGGACCTACTCTGATACTAAAATTTTTATTTAAGATATGTTCTGGAATCTTTGAATAATCTTGATAGATATTCTTCGGAAAATACTTTTCAGGATGTTCGAAGACTTTATCATCCTTTGCAAAGTTGATGTAGTCTTGAACAATCAACAAATACCCCAAAAATCCCATTTGCTTCACTGTATTGAATTCATATTCCATACGATTGATGTAATCTTCTTTGCTAAATCCAGCAAGAGACTCTTCATCAGGAAATCTCTCATCAAATCCTTTTAACATCAACTCTCTAAAATACGATTCCTCGCTGTAGCCAACAGGTAAAGGGAATTCTGGAAAAGTCTTAGTAATGGGAACTGATGCATGACACTGATTGGCTATTTCAACAGTATTGGATAAGAGTCTAGGATATTTCTTTAAATAATCCTTGAATGCTCTTTTCATTTCTGTTTCTGTTTTGACATAGAATTCATCATTATAGTCAATATGACGAGAGGCATATTGATGAACCCAGTCAATTTCACTGGCTTTGAGATTAGCTAATTCTGAATTCATGGAAACAGCAAGACTTCGATAGGGAGCATCTTCCTTCTTGAGATAATAACAGTTGTTAGTCGCTACATAGTCAACACCTAGATTCAAGGCATCATCTATAAAGCCACTTTCCAAAAATACTTTCTCTTCAGGAAGAAAGTGATTGGAAACTTCAAGATAAAGATTATCATGATAGATATCTTTAAGCTTTTGAAGATAATTTATGGCATCATCATATCTGTCATGAGTGACAAGATAAAAGATTTCTCCTTCCTCTCCACCTGTAAGACAGATAAGGCCATCACTATACTTTGCAAGAGTATCTAGGGTTACATATGCAAACTGCTTGTGATTGGTATTAGCAATCGTTGAAAGCTGAATAAGATTTTGATAACCCGTATTGTCCTTTGCAAGAAGTGTTAGATTGAAAAACTCATTTGCAATTGTAGAATCGACCATGAAAGTAATGCCAAAGATAGGCTTGATAACATCACGTTTAGCATTTTTACATTTCTTATCTTTTTTGAGTGCATGTTGTTCAAAATCAAAGAAAGTATGCATGGTATTGATGTCTGTAATAGCGACACTTTCGCTTTTCATTCTGGAAGTCTTATCTAAAAGATTATCTACCTTGATGATGGAATTCATTAAGGTGTAACAACTTTTGACATTTAAATGAATGAACATAATTTTCCTCCTTTTCATTTCTCCATAAAAAAAGAGATGGTAGCCCATCTCCTTTTCGATATATTATACAATTTAAGTATACCATGAAAGGGTGCATTTTGACAAAAAACAGTTAAAGTGATATGATTTTGATTATAGAAAGGATTTTATAATATGATAGAAAAATATATATTTCAAGATATCAATACCTTAACTTACGGTCATATAAAAGGATATGAAAAAATGATAGAAAAGATAGGTGCAGACTATCTGGAAGAACATGACTATAAGGTAGCCAATATCTATTCGATGTTAAAACAAGATAAAGATAATTTTCAAAAAATAGCACCTGAGTGCTTCAGCTATGGAGCGAGAAGAACCCATTTACTTCCAAATAAATATCTTACGATGATGACAGCAGTACAGATTGTAGAAACGCTAAAGCTTTATAAGGAGAACAATCTATTTGATATCCATGTACTAGAAAAGTGGAAAGAAGTCTTACGTGATGATAAGAAGTCTAAAACTTTATTAGATAGAATGATAAAAAGACAGTATAAAATGAAAAAGAATAGTCTTTATTTAAAGCCCTACGAATTTTATGAGGAAACGAACTTAATTAGTGTCAAGGATGTGACGACATGTCTTTTCCCATATTTATGTATACAAAGAAATCTGGTCAAGAAAGAGAAGCTGGAAAGATATTTTGAAAAGGATGTTTTCCTAAGTGATAAACTTATGGATTATAAAAAGGTTCTAGAAAGAATCAATGAATTGTATACAGGGCCAGCATTTGAACAGATTCAGGAAATGTGTACGCTCAAAGAATGCGAAAGGATTATCTTTTTGGAATATTATGAGCAATATGGATGGAATGATGAAATTCTAAGATGGCTGATTACACTTTTTGAATCCAGAGAAAAAGTGAACGAAATGCCTTGCATAAAAGGAAATCCAACTATTTTTTACGTAAATGATGTGAGAAATTTCATAAAACAATTATAAGCCCAATTTATGATAAAATAATAGAGAAGTCGCTTTTTAGCGGGAGGGGAGGATATTGAAAGTTTCTCGCATTTTTCTGGCTTTGATGTGCGCAGGAATGCTTGTAGGATGTACAGATTATAGTTTGCCAAAAGTGACACCGGGTAATCCGCAGATAATCAGAGTATCAGAACCGGATTCCAAGATGATGTTGACGCAATCAGCGACATCCATTTTGACAGCCTGTTCATCTCTGAATTCTCAATTGCTTGTGTATCTGGAGGATACAGTCAAACCTACAACAGAAATGAAGACATCGTTGGAAAATGGTATCAATACGGCACTTGATTCCATTACACAGACAAAAGATGAATTAAATGCTGTTCATGTGGCAACAAGTTGTCAGGACAAACAAAAAAGCATTGTTACATTAGCTAATAGCATGATAAAGACTTTGAACTCGATGCTACAAGCTATGGATGAAAATAACTTTACTGAATTGAAGCAATTGCAGACTCAATTCAATAATGACGCAACACAAATGCAGTCATATTCAATTAATTAGAAAGGACAAGGTATGAAAGAATTAAAAAAAATGACAATGGAAGAATTATCCTTCCTGTCAAAAGGAGAAATGGAACAAATACCACCACAAGATTTCGGCATTTATGTAAATGCTGAAAGTCGATATAGACTTGATGCCTTGACTTGGGAAACGTGGGACAAGTTGACCTATTCTCAGTTAAGTCATATGAGCGCAAATGTATTTTCCCTATTAAAGGAAGATATCATTCAAAGGTTAATAGACAAATTCAAAGACAATCAGGAAGTTGTCATAATCAATAAAAATATTAATGGAAAGACTGTTCCAGTACAGGTACTATTAGTTTTTACTCTGGAAAGAGCGAAAGAATTAAATAAAGAAATGAAGAAAATGATAAACGAATCGTTTCAGATATATCAAAAACATAAAGGGAAAAATGTTGAAGATATACCTGAATCAGATATCATGGAGATATTGATGCTAAAGAGGGTAGATGAGGAGACAATCCAACTGCTCAAACAGTTTGATACTTTGCCATATCTGGTACAACCCAAATATATACTACATAAATTCCAGCTGAACAAGTATCATAAAATTCTGAAGGAATATTTGCGTAGTCATCCTGAGCAATTCGTTGGGTATAGAATGCAGAAGCATACCTATTATAGATATGAAGATATTATCAAAGTATTAGCAACTCAATAATCTATCTCATTGTTTTTGAAGGGACTTTTTGAAGTCTCTTTTTTGTCTATCATATTTTAGAGGAGGTAGATAGAGAAATGAGTAATTTTGCATATGTTGGAGGAGTTGTCAAAGCTCCTGTTTATTTTGACAATGATTATTTATGCATAGATTTAGATATTTATAGAGCTGAATTGAAGAAATCAGAAGTTCTAACAGTCAAAACCAAAAACCCATTTGCCATCACAAAAGCAACGGATAAAGTACATGAAGGGCAGTATTTCATGACGACTGATGCAAAATTAAAGACTATACCATACATAAGAGTGAAGGAGTTAGAATGTTCTGAATGCTTTTATGTAAAGAGTCAGAAGGTAAGAAGTGAAAGAACGGAAGTCGTATTTGAAGATTTTACGGTCATGAACATTGATAATCCAGAAATGGCATATGGAATCAATAAAGTCTTTTTGGACGGTAATGTTTGTTCTCCATTGAATTACAGGGAAAAGGATGGGAAAGCTTACTGCAAGTATAAGATGGCTGTCAATGATACTGTCTATGATTCAATAGCCGAGTATCCTTATATTGTTGCATTTGGGAAAGACGCGGAATTATCCAATAAGTATTTAAAAGAAAAGTCTCGTGTCTTTGTTGAAGGAAGTATACAGGAAAGAGTCATAAAACAGACTTCACATTTTATTTGTCCTGATTGTGGAACAGAAGCAGATAAAAAGATACCGAATATCGTAAGAGAGGTCATTGTAAGCAATGTATTGTTTCTTAATAAGGAAAAAGAATAGAGGTGCATTGTATGTTTAAAAAAAATGAAGACTGGAATATTTGGGAAGAAGAGGATGTGATTGAAGAACCCAAAGAAAATGCAAACAAAAAAGACAAGAAAAAAAGAAAGCTATTGCAAAGAAACAAGAAAACCGAGAAAAAGGAAGAAGAAGTATGGGACGAAAGTGGAGAGATAGACTATTTAAGTGAAGATAGTGATACCATCTATTCAAAGGATGATGAAGTCAGATACAGCAAAAAAAAGATTGCTATCTTTTCTATCATTGTCGTATTGATAGGACTATTTGGAATAGGTTATTTCAATACGGATTTTGATGAAAATAATAAAGCATATGTTGTCAGCTATGACCTTCACTATGAAAGAAAATATGTAGAAAAGGCAGATGACCTTTATAATTATTGTTTGGATTTAGAAGAGGAATTAAAAACGATTATGCCAGCCCTTGCATCAAATAGCCTTGAAACAACGAATGAAGTTCAAAAAATCCTTCAAACACTCAATGCAAAAACTGACAATGTATCTCGCTATACAGAAGTCCCACAGATTATGGCAAACTACAATGATAATCTCATCAGCTTTGCCATGTCTACAGAAACCATGCTGGAAACAATGCTTGGAAATTATACATCCAGCGATTATATGGCGTGGGCTGAAAGTGCATATAATGATTTTGTTGACTCACTAAATACTTTAAAATATTTAAGAAATCAGATTGACTTTGTTATATATAGAAATGTATATGGAGGTGAAGAGAATGAATAATGATTCCCTTATCATGCAATACGATGCACAGATTAATAGGATTGAAAAAGAATATAGAGAAGCTCAATCAAGGGCAAAGAGTCTAAGAAAAAACCTCGAAACAATCGCTGAAAAAACCTGCAATTTTAAATATGCTATCAAACAACTGGGTGGCCCTAATGAAATCTTCAAGATGAGTGATGGCCAGTTAAGAGATTTCATCATTACCAATATCATAGAGCAGAAGCAGGAATTTATGCAGAATATTCGAGAATTACAGCAATTATATCTGGAATGTCAAAGAGAAAATCAGGAATTGGCTTCTAAGGTGTTGTCGCTTCAGGAAGCATTGGAGAGAAATGAGGGAAATAATAAAATCTTGCATGCATCTACACCACCTCCTCCAACATTTTCAAATAGTGAAGAGCCTTCTCAGGATAAAGCAGTGGTAGACGACAAGCTGATTATGGGAGGAGAAGTGTATGATATTGCAAGAGTTGTTCAAAGACTCACAGTATACCAGGAAGAAATCGTCAAAGTCATGGGAGAAAAGGGTTATTCGGAAACTGCCGAGATTTTTGGTGAGGTTATGAAAAGGATTGATATTCAGGAAACAACACTGAAGAATGAGATGAGAAACCTTTCTGAAAAGCTTGTTGTAGAGAGTGAATCCATTTCAACATTTCTAAGAAGAAACCTATCGCTGTATAGATTAACGCAACTTGGAGAAGCAGTCTATAAACGATTAACAGAAAAAACTCCTGTTAAAGCTCAAAGGGATAAATTGGAATCACAGCATTCAACGCTTGAACATGCCTATCTCATAAAAGATACTGCGAGTATCCTTGAAACTTTAGGTTATACAAATGTCACATATGATTCAAAAGACAATCAGATTCAGGTTGCGGGTGGTAACAGATATGTCCCAGATATCAGTGCCGATTTTTCTCCTACAGTCAAGACTTACTGGGAATGCGAATTAGGACATCATAAAGATGCAGACTTTTTTGAAAAGTTACAGAAAGCAGCAAAGGTGACTGATACGCTTTATGTCATTACTCCACGTAAGGAAGTATCTGATAAAATGAAAAAACAGATTGGTAGATATAAGGCTTCAGTTGTGACAAAACAGATGAAAACGCAGTTGATAGTTTTTGTAGGGACAATCAGTCAATTGAAGACAAGACAGTTGTTCTCTAATAAGGATTGTCAAATAAAAATAGGGTAGTTATTCTAAAAGAATGACTATCCTTTTTTGTATAGAAAAAAAGCCTCATAAGTGGCTCTTAAAAAGTGTCTATCTATGGAATATTGTTTATAATCTCGCTATTTTCATCATACAATTGAAAATTATTAGCAGAAGGGTTATTGCTTCCATCTATCAAGTAGATATCTAATATATATTCATTGTTTAGTTCATTAGTATATGATTTGTTTTGATTTTCAAAAGAGTATTTGATAGCTTTTACGTTGTTTTTACCATATACAACAATTATACTTCTCTCGTTTTCGAGATAATTAAAAGTATCAATATCCTGCGACGAGTCAGAACTTCCATAAAAATTGTATTTTGTTGAAAATAAATCATGATTTTCTTCGTATATCACAAGATGACATTCAGCAGCATTGTCCTGATATAGAACGAAATAAAGGTCATCTTTATATTTTATTTTCTCAATAGACTCGAAATTTTTATCTCTTTGAGAAATGTCCTGAATCAAGAAGGGTAAAAAATCCTGAGAACGAGATAATATAACCACCCATAAAAGTGAAAGAACAAGTATTCCACTTAAAAATATATAAAATAAATGAATCCTTTTCATCTTACTCATTATTTGCTATCTGATTATATAAGCTTTGCACCTTTGGATATAGACAATGTATTGGATAATAAATCAATATTCCTATACATATACTGATGAGATGAATGATGATATCACCGAAATCATATACATACTGCACATATAAAGTTAAAAAATTAATAAGTAACTGTAAATTTTCTATACCAAATATAATAGCAACAGAAATCAAAATTGTATTTTTAAGTGGAAATTCTTTTCTTAATATAAATCCAAATGGAATAAATAATACAAAATGGAAAAGAGTGTATTCGGGTAGTAACTCCAATTTTAATATAGGATGATAGAAATCAACAGCCCACCTTAATTCTTCTCCAAAATGATAATTTTCTCCAGGATTTAAAACAAAAGGGAAAAATAAGACACTAATGACAAATGATATATATATTCCCACAAATCCTGAATAAAGTAATGAATGATTTTTAAAAAAGTAAAGAAAAGAGAATATAATTATTGCAATCACAATAAACAAAGGTATAGGAAATTGAATGATGTTCGAATCCATTTTAATCTCCAAAAATCACTCTTATTTGCCCATAGACTTTTCTACCAGAATATATATCTGCATAAGAGCTAGTAAGTCTAATAGAATATTTACCAGAAGGTAATTCACCCCAGCTTACAAATTTTCCAGAAGTCATCGCAACTGTTTTCTCTTTCCCTGTTCTAGTTCCATCTCTAACGAGCTCAAAAGTCATTGTTTCTTTTGGCATATTTGTATCTGGATATAATGTAATACTAATGCCACCTTTATTTGGAACATAACTACTAATACTAGCAGGAGTTTCATAATAATTACTAAAACTATAGGAATATGTAACAGTATTAGCAGTACATGTACTTATGTTTGGTTGCTGACTAGAAGAAACATTTTCTAAAGCATAAGTATTAGAAATCATACCAAAAGATAATAAACATGCTAAACATGCACAAACTATTTTTTTCATATTATATTTCTCCTTAATATTTGTAATTTACGGCCGCAAATGTATTTTATCACGTAATACATGCTAAATGTAATAAACTTTTTTAAAGATTATGTTAAGATTATGTAAATAGAGAAGAGAACCTTGAAAACGACATTTAGGAAATAAACAAATTATATATTGAAAAATTTAGGAAAATATGTTATAATAACAAATGAAAGAAAGGAAGTGTACCAATATTAATTTATTTTAATTAAAACAGCTTTAGAATCTGCCATATAACAATTAAAGCTAAAAAATATGTTATGAATCAAGGTACACTATGACTTCTTTTATAGAAGTCTTTTTCTTTATCAATTTTATAAAGGTTTCATTCACACCTGGAGATAGTGTTTCTCAATTTATCTGTCTGGAAAGGAGGATTAAAGACAAGACAGGAGATGAAGTGAATGGGGTTTTATCAGCCCACATAGAATTTGTAATCTGCGGAAAAACTTATGCCTGTATTGTATAATTTCTGGCTCCCAGGACATTATATAGTGCAGGGTTAACATAAGGGCAAGACCAATGAGATACAACCAACCTCCATCATGTCTAAAGTTGGTTTCTATGAAAATCGATACTGATATTCTAGTTGCTATTGGTGTATAGGATGTTGAGCTCGTAAACCCTCAAAGCCCAGATGGCGAGGTGGATAAGATATCCTATATTGTTAAAGTCTAGATAATGCCTGGTGAGTTCTACCATGTGATATTTATATTGCTAAAATGACGGCGTGGAAGATGGTACCAGCAGACGAGGGAGGTCTGGACTGGTAGGGGGCAGTTCCCTTTTTGAAGGTGTTTTGGAAACCCATGGAAGCATGGCAAAAGTCATGTAACTGTAACTGAGAAAACCTCGCGACGACTGACCGACCGACGGAATACTCAATCCCTAGATGAGATAGTTTATCTATCTCCGTGTTTGATAGACCAATGCGTCTAGTCAAACCCTAGGGGGATTTTTTTATTTAAAAGGGTGCTTCCTGCTCAGAGCTTCTCTCCCTCTAGAATGAAAGGTGGGAACGAGCCCCTGTTTTTATCGAATGTTTTTATAAATTATGTAAGAACAGTTAGGGCAATGGCGAGCTTCCTTGGAAGCTCTGGGTGGGAGCACCTCCGTGCTCTACTTTAATGCAAAAGTTGGCTTTCGTAATAAAAAATTATCATTTTTATCCATATTTAGCCTTCTAATGATAAAAAATTATCACTCATATCACAAAAATAGTGTTTCTATCATAAAAAGTAAGCTTTTGAGCCAAAGTGAGTGGTAAAAAAATATCATTTCTGTACAAATTAAAGAAATATCTATTCTTATATAATAGAAATATTCTTCTCTTACATCAGTAAAAGTTGTTTACTTTTGTAATATATTTCTTCTTATGTAATAGTAAAAGTTATTCACTTCTGTAACAGAAAAGTTAATTCATACATAAAGAGAAAAGTTTGATAGGGTTTTGATAGATTTTAGATAGTATTATTTTTTCTTTTGTATATAAATATAAGTTAAATAGATTATAATTAGGTTTTATAAGGTATTGCACTTATAATAGAATAATAGTTTTCTCAGAGAAGGTTACAGAGGCGTTCTCATTCTCAGAGAATACTTTTTTTGTCTATATAATTCAAGTTATGCTTGAGTTGGGAGCATATAGTGAGGGTTTTATAGGAGTGATTATTAACATAAATTAACAAAAATAAGTCACATCTCAAGTTATACTTGAATAAGACAGAAAATATATCTTTTGTTGGGATGTTTATCAAGATTATTTTGAGTATTGTTTTAGAAAACAGATGTTTTTGTTAGTTTTTCTCATAACATTAGTAATAGTGGTATAATAAAAGAGCAGGGACAAGTCCCCGCGTTTATTGCCTTTTCTGGCTCTTGTAGAATGTATCTACTAAATTGATTGTTACATCGGCAGTGATTGTAAGAACTAATGTGTCGAGAGGTAACATTTGTAGTGTTGTGAGCCATTCTATGATGTCCACTAAAATAATGAACAGAATGGCTTTCCAACTTTTCTTCAAGGCAGACAACAGTCTGCTTGCCATAAAGACATTTTCACCTCCGTCGTTTGGAAGCGACAGAGGTATTTTATTATATATATAAGTTAAATTCAAGTTATGCTTGAGTCTAGACTGCATAAAAAGAGCTTATATAGATATAAAGTTGTCTATAGCGTATGTTCAATACAAGTTTATACTTTAAAAATACCTATAACACCATCTTTTTTTGTATGTGAGTTAGCTTAGACTAATATAGTTTGAAGAGCGTTGGGGGACACCGTTGTTGACGGTGTTATGGCCGCAGTTATTGACACCGTTGTCGACAGTGTTATCGACGGTGTTATGGACACCGTTATAGACGGTGTTATGGACGGTGTTATCGACGGTGTTATGAACAGTGTTATATGTTAAAGAGGCAACATTCATACAAGTTATACTTGAATATGCCTACATTATTACATAAAATAAAAGCGTACCAGCTCTAAATATATCTGGTACGTTGGTGATTATTATTTTAGGCGGTTGTTCGCAGGTACTTTTTCATATGTGCCTTCAATTCGCTATTCAATATATCACCGATATATTCCACCTCAATGACTACCAAGGAATTGTCGTGGAAGTTATCGTGATTGCAATGGTGAATATTGTTGTCATAATAATTAACAATTTAAGAAATGACACTGGACAACAGGCCGAAAAGTAGGGAACATACAAGATTTCCCCGCTTTTTTATTATAGCATAATAAATAGTATATTGAGAGGTTTTGTCTTATTAAACATATGGTGTAATCAACCAATCAATCAAATTAATAGATTTAATACCATCATAAGAAGTATCTAAGCCTGTATTTAAAGAAAGAACAATTTTTTCATAGTTATCCTTTATTTTTTGAAGTGGTGTTAATTCTCTATCTCGTACTTCTTCACTTTCCATTGATTCAGTAACTTGAATATAAAGTTTCTCATCAGTCTTGGTGGCGATAAAATCTACTTCTAAATTGTCAACCTTTCCTATAGAAACATCATAACCTCTACGAAGCAACTCTAAATAGACAACATTTTCTATAGCATGTCCACTATCTCTATTTCTGACACCTAACAGGTAATTTCTAAGTCCAATATCAACGATATAGTATTTACCAAGTGTTCTTAAGAATTCTTTACCTTTGATATCAAATCTTTTGATATCATAAAAAAAGTATGATTCTAACAATGCATTTATATAAGCTTGAACCGTATGAGTACTTGGATTACCTTTTCGTTTCCCATCCTCAAGAAGCCCTTCATTGACTAGAGTGTTACCAATAGAAGAAACAGAAATATTGTTGCCTATATTATCTGCTAAAAATAGAATAATCTTTCTTAGAAGAACTGGGTCAGTAATTCTTTTTTGTCCTCTTCGATTTTCTCTCTCAAGAATATCTCTCATAATAACCGTAGAATAAATACCCTCAAGTAATACAAATGCTTTTTCTTGGTCAAGTCCTACATCAGCAATACCTGGCATTCCACCAAAACGCATATAAGCTTCAAAAAGTTCTTGAAGGTCATAATATTCCCCGTTTTTATCAACAACTTGTTTGCGCGTGCCTCCTAAAGCACTTTTTCTTTCCCTGACTTCGAAATCATGAAATATTATAAATTCCATAAATGATAGAGGTAATACCTTAATTTCTATACATCTTCCTGACAAATAAGTTGCATATTCAGAGGAAAGCATATAAGCATTAGAGCCAGTTACATAGATATCGCAATTGAAATCAACACGGAAAGAGTTAATAGCATCTTCCCAGTTTGGAACTCTTTGTACTTCATCAAAGAAAAGATACATTCTTTTGTTAGGTATAATGTGTTGTTTAACATATTCATAGAAAGATTCACTATTCATATCCTTATAGGCATGAGATTCAAAATTCATTTCAAGTATCTGGTCATCATTAATCCCGCTTTCTTTTAAATGTAGAATCATAAGCTTTAATAGACTGGATTTTCCACATCTACGAATTCCTGTTACGACTTTGACAGGCTCAGTGTCTTGAAATGCTATGATTTTATTCAAATATAAATCTCTTTTTTTGAGTTTATGACTATCAATCATTCGCTATACCTCCTTTAAGCCTAGTATAGCATAAACTTTTTAAAAACTCAACTTTATGCACTGAAATGCAGAAAGTTCTATTATTTTACAATTATTTGCATTTGATAGCAGAAACTTACAAAAATGAAGTCTTTTTGTCAATTATCTACAATAATTTGATGATTGATAGGGGTTTTGAATGTATTGAAACCTCCTCATCATCTCAATCAATCCTAAACAGAATGATTTCGAGTAGAGTTTTGAAGGAATGTGTCTAGAAATCACTAAAAAATAGGGGTAAGACACACCATGACTATAAAAATGGGGAGATTTTTAGTATAATTTGAGGGTGAAAGGAGAATTAAATATGAACCATAATGAGAAAAAAGCAATAATAAATGAAATAAAAAATGATATTCAAAAGGAAAATGAAAAAATTTATAATGAAATAGATGAAATAAAAAAAGAAAGAAATTTCAATAAGATAAATATGTTTTTGACTGTAGTTTCACTGTTAGCAAGTGTATGGATAGGATTTCAAGCAAATAATATAGCGACCACATCTAACGAAATTAGTTCTAGACAGGAACCTATTATAACAAATTATTTAGAGTCTAACGAAGAGGTTATTTATAATATTAATCATGATAACGTATTATATGAAACAGTAGCAAAGAAACCAAAAATAGAGTTAATTCAAGGCTCATTAACAGAACTATATGGTGTTATTTGCTATGATAAGAAAATACAAAGTGTTAATGAAGTGGACAAAGAACAAAAAGACAATATGAAAGATGCAGATTTAGTTATCGTTAATTGGGGGATGAAAGATGCTTTTCAAATGGAAAATAACAAAACTTATGATTATGCATTTGTTTATTTAAAGGATGGTAATGGAAATAGCTATATAAATTTAGTATATGTTCAAATAGAATATAAAAATGGTGAATTTATATGTTCAAGTCCTCAAAAAATAGATGAAATAGAACTATTACAATATAATAGTGGATATCAATATGAAAATACTACATTTAAAGAAATGATAGAAGACTATCAATATGTTTTAGATGTGTTTAAGACAGTTAGAAATAAGTGATGTTATCATTAGAAAATGCTAAAAGTTAATATCAAAACGAAGAAAACCAAGAGTTTTCTTTTTTTGTATTCAATTCAAAGAGAATTATTTTTGTATCAAATAGGATATAATATTTCTTATTTATTTAAGAAGGAAAATATATGAAAAGATACGGATATGTCCAAGTTTCAAGCAAGGACCAGAATATAGCAAGGCAGAAAGAGGCCCTGCTTTTTATAATATCTACATAGATAAGCAATCGAGTAGATAAGCAATCTGGAAAGGATTTCAATAGAGATGAGTACAACAAAGACTGTAAAGAGCAAGGTGTTCTACAGTCTTTTTCACACAGTATTAATAGATATCATGTTAAATTTGTTAACATCTTTAATATTTATGATTAGAAAGAAAGCTATTCTTTTAACTATGTTATACTTTTTCTGATTACTGTAGCTAATGAAAGGTATATTATGAATAATGAAAAATTAATAGAGTATTTAAGGGGAATTGTTGAGATAGAAACAAGTCATTATGTTCAATCTGAACTCATAAAAAGATTAAAAAAAGAATTGAAAACTTGAATAAACTACCTCTAAGGATTCCAAAACCTATAAAAATGGAGAACCACAGATTTCTAGATATTGTAACGAGCAAGCTCAAAAAGAACTAGAGTTTATGAATCGTATGAACATTCAAGAAAGGGATGAAAAAAAGGTTTGAAAATCAATAAACGAAGTTAATTCTCTAATTGTTTTGTAGTTTTCTTTATGATGAATACATGTTAATAACAAATATAACGAACTTTTTTCATTTTTGAAATTTAACATAAATAGCACAAAAGTGCATAAAAAAAGAATTAGAATAAGGTTGTAGAAAAAATATCGATATTAAAAACTACAAAATTTAATTATAGGAGGATTATTTTAATGCAACCAAGAATTGATGAAATGGTATTAGAAGTTCAGAAATGGTTAAATAAAACATATGGTGATGATAGTAGATTTAATCGTGTTGAAGAAAATGGTAGAACAGGTTGGCCAACTATTTATGGGTTAAGACGTGCTTTGCAAATTGAAATTGGTATCCAAGAAACAAGTGATAGTTTTGGCCCAACTACATATGCTAAATGTCCTAATATCAATCAAGGAGATGAAGGGAATTTAGTTTATATCGTACAAGGAGGATTATGGTGTAAAGGATATTCACCTGGAGGTTTTAATGGTTATTATGGGAATGGAACCTATGGAGCTGTTAAGGAATTAAAAGCAGATATGGGCTTTCCAACTGCTTCTGGTAATATGAACAGAGACATTATGAAAGCATTATTGGATATGAGTGCATTCGTCTGTTTAGAAGGAGGAACAGATGCTATTCGTTCTATTCAACAACAGTTAAATTATGATTATTACGATTATTATCAAATTTGTCCTTGTGATGGATTATATAATCGTGAAATGAACAAAATGTTGATTTATGCTTTACAAAAAGAATTAGGAATTTCAAAAAGTGAGGCAACAGGTACATGGGGTCCTACTACTACAAGTTTATGTAAGGAACAATCTTTCTCGTTAGGGACACAAGACCCTATTATTAAGTTGGTTAAGTATGCTACTGTATGTAATGGTTTTGTAATTGATACATCAACTTCATATTATGATGCTGAGCTAGATAGTGCATTGGAAGATTTTGCTGATTCATTATTAATCTCTAAACCAACAAATACTATTAATTATTCAATTATCAAGTCTTTATTAAGTAGTAATGGAGACCCAGATAGAAGTGCTAAGGGGTGTGACACAGCGACACAACTCACAACGGCTCAAATTAAGACTTTAAAATCAAATGGATTTGAAATTGTGGGTAGATATTTAACAAAGGTAGAAGGTGGATTAAATAAAAATTTGACTGATGAAGAAATTAAAAGAATTTTGGATGAGGGATTGCGTATCTTTCCAATTTTCCAAGAAGATGGGGGTTCAAATTCTGCCTTTAGTTATGAAAGTGGTACTAAAAATGCAGAAAATGCATATAAGGCTGCTAAAGAATTTGGCATTCCTTATGGAACAACAATATATTTTGCTGTTGATTACGACCCACAAGTAACGGAAATTGTAAATTATATCGTACCATATTTCCAAGGTGTTTGTGCAGTAATGAGCTCATATGGAAAAGCTTCATATAAAGTAGGAGCATATGGTACAAGAAATGTTTGTAATATTCTAAAACAAGAAACTGAAGTTACAACACTATTTGTATTAGATTCTTCATATGGATTTAGTGGAAATCTTGGATTTACTATGCCAAAAGATTGGGCCTTTGACCAATTCTCTGTTGATTTGACATATGGCTCAGGTTCAGGTTCTGTTTCCGTTGATAAAGTAGCTTATTCTGGTAGAGATGATGGATTTTCAAAAGTGAATCCACAACGACAAAGTGATATTGAAAATGTATATTTTGTAATTAAAGACTTATACGAATTGGCTATGATACACACTGGACAAAACGTGAAAGAAAGTAATTTATGTGTTGCACAATATATTAGAGAAAAATCTCAATCATATCGAGGAACTCTTTGGGAACTAACTGGAGGCAAATTAGATACAAATTATACTCAAAAAGCTGATGAAAGAGTTGTCCAATCTAAAGGATATGATTTTAAAGACCCAGTTAGTGGAATGACGTATGACATTTATCATCTAATGGCTACTCTTAGTGCCGAACTATATCTTAGTGTAATACCAGGATTTGAGGATATTAATTGGGAAGTATTCGACCCATTAGTAGATGTATTTGCTGGATGGGGCGGAGATTTGACTACATTTACTGCGGAAGTTAAGAATAAAGGTGGTTCTAATTATAGAAATTGGGCAAAAAATAATATTTGCAGTAAAACAGCAGATACGACATTCCCTTATGTAGATTATATTGCTGATATTGATGCATTCAATTTGGGATATTACATGGGAAGTCAAAAAAGTATTGCAGACGCATTTTATGATTATTTTATTGATTCAAATTCTGAATTAGCAAAGAATAGAAGTGGTTTGTATGTTAAACAAGCTTATGGTGATTTTGATAGTTTTTCTGAAGCAGTTACAGTATTTCAAGAAGGAATGTTTCCAAATGTTGAGTTCATGGACCCAATGAAATATTTAAAAGAAAAACTATTAGATGGCCAAGAATTACCTGAATTAGAGTATAGATTGGCTGCTGCAGATGCATTTATAGAATATGTTATATCTGAGTTGTAAAATTTGGGCTAAACGTGAAATTTTATACGTTTAGCCTTTTTTTGAATAAATAAATTATAAGCAAAAGGATTGATAGAAAAAGTGTTATGG
>OBYM01000217.1_pt1 | contig 36751 bp, 51 predicted proteins | sample 1538191 | NCBI WGS metagenome assembly OBYM01 (sample SAMEA2580165, study PRJEB22360) | human gut metagenome | biome: human gut; feature: human-associated habitat; material: faeces | place: Denmark | collected 2008/2010 | reverse complement strand
TCAAAGTAGCTGTCGCTTTGTAGGCTACATCCAGCGGCACGCCGCTGCGCACCAGTGCGTCAAATTGCGGAAACGTGTCCATTTTTCGAATATCTTCCAGCGTTTTTACAGCCGGGTCTATCTTCGTTATCTCTTCCAGCTGCCGCTTCAGTATTCTGTCGCCTGCGTCCCGCTGCGCCTGTTCCACAACCTGCGCCGCTTTCTGCACAATGGGGTTTTCCGCAACTGCACGGTCAATAATTTTGGGGTCTATATTGGCGGCTTTCAAACGGCTCTCCGTTTGGGCCTTATTCTGCGCATCCAGGGCGTCAAAATAATCCTTTACCGTTCGAATATTGCGGTCTGTTCCCGGCACCTTCAAATGCCCAAACCTTGCCGCCACCATGGCATCCTGCTGCGCCTGCTGGCGCGCATAACGGGTTGCCGCTTCACGCTCCGCGCGCAAACGGGCCGTTTTCCACACGTCATTCGGAATCTGTGCTTCCTGTGCCTGCCCGGCTTCGGCAGGCTCTTCGCCTGCGGAATTTTCTTCCGCTTCCACATTCTGCACATCAGGGCTGGCTACTCCCTGTTCAAGTTCCTGTCCACCGGCATTTTCGCTGGTTTCCTGAACATCCATTACGCCATTTTCCAGTTCCATATTTTCCTTTCCTCACCCGGTAAAAGGGCTGGCCGGTATCACGCCCCGGCCCGGCTTATTTTTTTCACTTCGTTGCGCGAAGGTCGCCGCCCGTTTTCACGGTAGGCTTTTTGGTGCTGCCGGAAGATTTCGGCGCTTTCACCGTCATGCTGCCCGTGTTGGGAATATTCAGCTTCGCCATACCCTATTCCTCCTTTTCCACTGGAATTTCGTGCTTTATGGTTTTAACAGGCTGTCCGTAATTTTCGCACTGCCTGTTTCGGCAAAAAAATTGCTGCCACAAAAACAGCCTTTTCCCTTCAATGTGGTAAGATGTCGTGGCCCTCATCTCAACCTTGCATCTGGGGCATAGCATTTCCCATTCCTCCCGTCTGCTGCATTGCCATCTGCTGCATTTGCTGCATTTGCATCTGCTGCGCCTTTTCATCCTCTATGCGCTTTTGTATCATGGCCTTAATTTCGCCAGCATAGGGGTAATCCAGCTCTTCCATCAGCGTCCAGTATAAAAGCATCGTTTCATTCATCCCCAGCTGTCCAAAAGCGCCGCTTTGCAGCTTCAAATCCATTTGTTCCCACAACACGCTGCGGTTCGAAGAAAGCGTTGCACTGGGGTCTATCGTAAAGATAAATTCATCATCCCAATAAAATTCTCCCGCTGCATCCTGCCGTAAAAAATCCATCCTGTTAAAATGCGCAAATGTCGGCTGACCATCACTTCCCTTGGTGGTGTAAGGAATCGGCTCATCCGCATACGCCAGCAGAAAGCGAAACATCAGTTCGTACAGCCGTGCAAAGGCGCTGTTCTTTTGCTCTCGTTTCGATTGCAAGCGCCCGGCGCTTTGGTTAGCCGAAAACTGCTTGGCGCTGCCTGATGTAGCCGAAGAATCATACTTGCCCTGAAACGCATCCGTAATGCCCAGCGTGCTTTTGGCATAGTCATAGTTGTCCACCAGCACAACCCGGTCTTTTGTAATATCGGGTTGTACATTCATCACGCTGATAAGTTCCTTCTGCGCTGGGTTTTTAATGCGCACGATTTTAAACTCTTTGTCTGTGGTTTCTACGTCCAGCCCTTCGGGCAGCGTCACAAAGCTTCCGCCCTTCAAAACCTTTTCCTCTATTTTGGAACCGCACTTTTTAATTGCCTCTTGCTGGTCGCATATCACATCCACATCACTGCCGCCCATAAAGGAAGCATACTTGCTGATATTCCGGCGCAGCACCAGCGGATAACGGTCTGGCTTATACCTCGGTATTCTCGTTGCAACTGCCACTGTCTGCATCAAGGGCGCACCTGTTATTTCATCCAGCATGGGTGTGCCATCCGGCGCCAAAATCTCGCGTTCCTCTTCCGCCTGAAATTGTGGAATTATCGTTCCGTCGAACAGCCTGACATCCTCTATCAGCTCTTCTTCAGTCTGCACTTCATCCTTCCACTTTTTCGAGCCACAAACCGGGCAGGTTTTCTCATTTCCACTTTTGGGCCGCCCGCACTCAGCACAAACTTTTATGTGCAGCGCCTGGTAATCTTCCATGTCTTCCAACACAGTATCTTCTACCCAGCTGAACCGTCCAATTCCTCCATCCTTGTTTCGGAAATAGGCAATGTTTTGCGTCACAAGTTCATCCCAGGTGTCAGCCCCTTCTCCGCGAATTTCCGGCGCCTCCTCGCCTTCCTGCGAAACATCCACGCCATATTTTCGCTTAATGGCCTGTTTTGTCTGTGTCACCTGCACAAATATGTAATCCATCTGCTCTATTTCATAAATTCCCGGCTGCGGTATTACCTGCCGGGGGTGGCGGTCTGTCACGGCCACATCGCCCATTGTGCAGTGGAATCCTTTGTTCTCGTCCCAGTCTACTTGCCACAACGCCCCACCCTGCGTAGTCGTTGTTCTCTCCTGAATATCGTTCATCTCAACGAGCCGAAGCATCTGCACTTCACTGCGTAAAATCGCCTCAATACCTCGGGCCAGTTCCTTGTCCTCTTCATGAATGGCATCTACGCGCGGCATCGGTATCGTGGAATCCACTTCACTCTCCAAAAGCTCATACACAATGTTGCGCACATTAGACGCTTTGCGCGCTGCAAGAGAGCCGTCTTTTTTCAAAATGTCAGAAGTGCCCTCATAGTAGGCTGTGCGCCTGTCCATTTTATCCAGCTCTGTCTGGTATTCGCTTTTGGCCCTCTGAAGCTTGTCCTGCCATTCCGCAAGTTTTTTATTTTTCTTAAACATGCGTCCTCCTTAAAACGGGTTTCCATATTTGGAAATCAGGTAAGCCTTTCCCTGCTCATCTGCATTTTCATAATCTTCAAACAGGTCATCTTCCCAATGTGCACGCACCCTTTTTTCCACCCTGGCAGCAGGGCTTGTCCACCATACGCAGAAATAGCGCAGGCTGTCCACGTCATGCGTCAGTGAATGGGGCTCTTTTGCATAAGTGTCAGGCTTTTTTTCGTCCTTTTGTATCTTCTGCAAACAACGCCACAAGTTCGGTGCTGCCCGTCGCTTTATTCGCAGCATTGGGCCATCCGGCCCGGGGTATAGCCATTCCTTCATGCTGGCGCATCCAGCCGCCACATCATTTGAAACCTTCGTCAAATTCAGTCCGTTTTCCGAAAAAACAATGGCTCGGCTTTTGCCTGTCATCTGCTCGCGGCTCCACAAATCCGGCGGAGCCAAAAAAGCATCTATTTCCTCATTTTCCGAAAGGTTCAAGATAATTTCTGCCGCTTCGCCAATCGTTTTGTTCGGCTCGTCAAATTCCCGATATACCAGCGCGCGTCCGTCTGTACCAATCGCTACCCAGTGGGCCGATAACATATCAAGGCCATAGTCTATTGCAACATACCGCCGCGCGCCTGCCGGCACCTCTTCTTCTGTTTCATGCGTTTCTTTCTTTACTTCTGGGAACATCACACCGCCCGGCACGCTCAGCGCCTCTTCTACGCTGGCGGGGTATTCCTGCAATGTCTTATCTTCGCCCAGCGCACCAAGTGTGCGGTTATACCACGCTTTGTCGCGCGCAGGGTCTGCATTCCATGGAAGAAAAATTTTGTTAAACCCGTTGTCTGGGTTAGTAAAAATCTCTTCAAACAGTGTGCCTAATTTTATGGTCGAAAGCCCTATCACCATGCCGCCATTTGGACGGTTTACTACAGGAAAAATAGACGCCCATATTTCTTCTGCAAATTGCTGAAAGGCCCATTCATCTAGAATAACAAGGTCTGCCGTAAAGCCGCGCGCCGCGCCCGGGCTAGAAAGAAAAGCTTTCAGAACACTTTCCGGCCCATTGGGGAACTGTATTTTTACTTCCAGGCTGGTATAACTGAACACCGGCCCACTCCATCCTGCTGGCGCATGCTTTTCCTCTGCAATCAATTCCGGCATGTGACGCAATATCACCACCATGCGGCGCACAAGCTCTTTGGCCTCTTCCTCTGCGCGGGAAAAGCACACCACTGTGCGCCCGGTAAACAAAACCAAAAGCCATGCTGCAACCGAAAGCGCCAGCCAGGTAATGCCCAGCTGGCGCGCTTTCAATATCACATTCAGCCTGTGCGCATGCATGCTGCGCAGGGCCTCTTCCTGTGCTGGCCAAAGTTGAAATGGCTGTATCAGTTCTTCCGCGTCTTTGTCCTCAATATGCACGAAGGTTCTGGTAAAAAACACGGGGTCTTTCCGGCACAGCGCCACCGTCTTTTCTCTCAGTTCCTGCGCCGTCACATTACCACCCCATTCATATCAAACCGTGTGTCAAATCACTTTGGCTTCTCTAAATGCCCTAAGCATTTTCGGGAATTGCCTTGCTATCCAATCCACGTTTTCTTCATTGGCTGCAAAATCGCTGTTATGTGCAAGGCCGCTTTCGAAAAAAAACGCGTGGATAATTTCATGGCGCGCGCAGCAGTTTCTGTATTCATCCAGATTTCCTTTGCTCATAACTTCTGTAGCGCCCTTGCGCATATCGTCAACTACCAATCGTTTTGTGGTATCGTCACAATACCCGTCACATTGTACAAGTCTTTCGTCCTTTTCTTGCGAAGAATATAGAAGCTCATATGGTGTTCCAAGAATGTCTATTTTCATGGTTTCTCCTTTATGGTTGCAAAACAAAAAGGCCCCGCGTTGGAGCCTTTTAAGCGTTCACGGCACGCCCGGGCCGTAAATAAAACCCATAGGCAAAGGGTTCTAAGCGCATGGCTTAATCCTATTCAGGAACCCAGCTTTATAGGGCCTCATTTTCCAATTTGACACAAGTTTGCGGGTAAGGATTTGCACTATGGATAGGATGCCAGACTAACATCCCTCGCTCTGTTTTGCAGCTGGCCGTTTCTGCCGTTTATCTGTTCCACGGAATTACCCGCGCTTGCTAGCATCTGCTATTCCTCCACGGAAGCTTGTAGTGCGAAACGGAAGGTGCTACCTTCCTACCATAAATGGCTGCTTCTTGCATTCCGCATATAAAGCCCTGCCACAATCGGCAGGGCTTAACTACATCGGAGAGAACGAGGTTTCGTTCGGAATCATAGGCATCACCCCCCTATCATTCGTAGGTCTGTTTATTTTCCAATTTTGCAATGTATTTTTCAATGCTCTTGTTTCGAAGTGTAAATAACGCGCCATCTGCTGGCAGGTCTTTTGCCGGAATCTCTTGAATATTCTTTCGCTCGAAATGATAATTCAAAGAATCAAAATCGAACTGGGCATAATACGCAACTCCGTCAACGGCCTTATGGAAGGCTTCTTTCATAGGAATATGTCCCTTCAACATCAAGAGCAACATAAGCACAGGTGTTTTCACGCACAAATATCTTTCGTAGCCGTTGAGTTTGAGGAATAAATAACGCTCACTCTTCTCATCGACACACACAAACAATTCGGGCACATCAAAAGTCACAAGGATTTTTTCTTCACGAAGCGGGCCAAATAAATCTAATCCCAATTTTTGAATTACCTCCCCTAAGAAAAATGGGGTATAGGCAACCTTTGCAGGGGGTATATTTTTTATAATTTTCGGCGGGGAAAATATATATAGTACCCTCTCCCCATCCTCGGAACGCCGGGGTCGCCTTTGGGAGGGGTATGCCCCCACACGGGGGCCCCTATATATATGCGCGCAGAAAAAAATAAAAAAATACAGCCCTTGCCTTATGTCTTACCCCCTAGGGGGGGGGGTAACCTTTCCGGCTTTCTGACCTTCCGGCCTCCCAGTTTATTGCCTCTTTCCTTTTTCCTCTTTTCGCCTGCAATTTCGCTAAATACCAATTTGGCGAAATTGTAAATGACGATATATCGTCATTTTTTGTCCTATGTGCATTTATTGGCTGTATATTATGGACATATCACCCATCTTTCCCGCTTTTTGCGTCTGTCAAAGCGTCCAGCGTGCCCACCTTGTCCAGTTTGCGAAGCAACGCAATATCCGCCTCTGTCACTTCCGGCCCGCCAATCTGCGCCAGCTTGTCGGTCGGCTTATCGCCCGCGGAATCGCGCACCCATGTTGCTGCCGCTGTGTCGCCCTGGGCGGCTCTATGCGCCTGTGCCATAGCGATTGCCTCGTATACATCCACAACCTCCCCCCGCGATTTTGCAAGCCGTTGCATTTTCCGTGCTATCTCGTTACCAGCTTCAAGCATATCTTGCGGTGCTTCCAGCGACAAAACAGCCTCCATAATTTCTCTAAGCGTCTTCTTGCGTCTCCTCGCCTCTACTGACGCCGCCTGTCCTTTGCGCGCAATTTCCGCCCGCTCTTCTGGCGTCCTGTCCTTTAAGCTTACAAGGTTTTTGCGTCTATCGTACTTTTCTGCCATATTTTCACCACCTTATAAGAAAAAGCCCTCCGGTTTACCCGAAAGGCTTTATTTTTTTACCGCTCGCGCTCCATGCGCTCTTGTATCGCCTGCGTTACATACTCTTTGATACTTTGCCCCGCAGCCTCTGCCGCTGGCCCTACCGCATCATTGCGTATCTTGCACACCGTCGCACCCGCCTTTTCGGCTTCCATGCGATTTCTCACCGCCTGCAATATGTATACTTGCGTGCTTTCTCCCGCCTCTTTTGCGGCCGCCTTTATTGCTTCCCCTTCTGCCTTTTCTGGCTTTATTTCTATGCGCATAATTCTTTGCGCCTCTCTCCTTGCATTACTTGCCAGCTTCGCCCGGTACGCTTCTTCCGGCGTGCTGTATTTCTTCGGCCTTGCCATAAAATCACCTCTACACCATTATAGCGCAAAGGTTTTTTCACGGCAACGTGCAAATTACACAAGCCGACGTGAAATTATTCGTGCAATCTGTCTATTGATTAAATCACGTCGGCGTGATATTATGTAATCACAGCAAGGACAACGACAAACGCAAGGAGGAACCCATCATGACAAACGAGCAAATCATCTTCAACGCCGCAATCTCTTCCGGCATCTTCACAAAAGAGGAAGCCATCGCTATCCTCGAATCTGGCCGCCGTCTTCCCCTCCACACCTATCAGGAGTGGCGCCGCCTCGGCTATCAGGTCAAACAGAACGAGCATGCCGCGCTGGTGCTCAACCTCTGGCGCTTTACTTCCGGCAAGCCCTCCAAGGACGAGCAGGAAGAAACCGCCAGCGAGCATGCTTATCTTGCGAAATCCCACCTTTTCACCGCTTCGCAGGTCGAGAAAACCGCCCCCATCAAGGTCAAAACACGCGAAGAGCTCATGGCCTATAACCGCATGCTTGCCCAGCAGCGCAAGGCCCGTGCAGCCTCTTAATTCCTGACATACAGCCCGCAAGGCCGACGTATAGCACGCCGCTGGTGCAAGTCCAGCCGCCCGAAAGGGCGGGCGCTCATGGGTCGCAAGCCCACACACAACGCAAAACAGGAGGTTTTCACAATGTCAGCAGTCAAACGCCCCATTCCTGGCACCTTTTCCAAAGTCCCAGGCGGTTACGCCCAAACTATCAACGGGCGCACAACGTTTTTCGTCCCAGACATGTGCGCCTCCAGCTTCATCCCCGAAACTGGAGAACTCTACGGCTATTCCCCAGATTATGATGCGCTAGAGGCGGAAAAGTTGCCTGCCGTCCAAGCTGAAGCACCCGGGGAATACGCCTATTATTACGAGACACAGCACGCGCCAAATGACTGCGATTACTCCGCAGACTTAGCCTATTACGGAAAGCACTATTTCCTCCGCCCGCTCCACGACGGCCTCCCGCCTCTCCATGGCCGCGGCATCACCTATGATGAGCAGCGCAACACCTATACCGTCACCCTCCGCGCCTATGACAAACTCAAAGAGCATTACCGCATTTGCCGGGAAATGTGCTTCGATTGAATTTATCACCCGCCCCGGAGGTCACGAGGGCAGAAAGGAAAAAACATGAATACCTACTATTGTGTTACGTCCAGTTTTTACGATGACGGCCGCGTCATTGCCGCCATTACCTCCACCGTCCAAGCGGAAAACCAGCCCCAGGATGAACGGCACCACGGACGTCTGGCCGATATTTATACAGACTGGTTCCCTACCCTTGAACAGGCCCAAGCATACGTGAATGAAGCAAAGGAGGCTTAATCCATGTACTACGAAATCAACGAAGCCGCCGCCCGCCTTGCCCATGATAACATGAGCATGCGCGACTACATCCCAAACAGCGCCACCAGTGAATACCGCGCTGCGGTAGACCGTGCCGCCGCCGTGCTGGAAGAAGTCAAGGCCAAGTGCAAAACCCAAGCCCAGCGCGAGCGTGCCGAGCATTATTTCGACCGCTACGCTAAGAAGCTGGCACAGGCCATCAACCAGGAAAACGCCATCGGCACTCGATGCCCGTCTGTACTTATTGCCGGCGCCTCCAATTTCCCAGTGCGCAAAAAGGAAAAGCAGGTTGCCGCCTGGGAAGCAAACCGCGCCAACTTCGAGAAAGCAGACCACTATCTCCACCAGCTCAAAACCGCGCACATTCAAGGCGTCAAGTCAAGCGACCCGGAAGCGCTGGAATACCTGCAAGCAAAGCTTGCAAGGTTGGAATCTTCCCACGCTGAAATGAAACAGGCCAATGCCTACTACCGCAAGCACAAAACACTGGACGGTTGCCCCGGCATCTCGCAGGCAACACGCGAATGGCTCACCCGCCCCGGCGTGTTTGCCAAAGGCGACGGCTCTCCGCTGGCGCTCTACGGCTGCCCATATCCCGCCTATGACCTGCAAAACAGCAATGCCAATATCAAGCGCATCCGCCAGCGTATCGCCTCTTTACAGGCCGTCAAAGCCTCCCCCACGCAGGAAGAACAGCACAACGGATGCACCTATCTGGAAAACTCCGCCATTATGCGCGTGCAGCTTGTTTTCGACAGCAAGCCCAGTGAAAACACCCGCGCGCTGCTGAAAGCCAACGGCTTCCATTGGTCTCCGTCACAAAGCGCATGGCAGCGCCAGCTTACTGAAAACGGCAAAGCCGCTGCCCGCCGCGTGCTCGAATCCATGGCATAACCTCAAAAGGAAAGGCCGCCCCAAGTACGGGGCGGCTTTTTCTGACGGTGAGAAAGCGTCCAGCCTCCACTTTCTCCAGTATAATTATAGCATACCAAAAACGAACATTTCGAACATTCCGAACATCTTGAAAAATATTTTTTAGCACTATGACAAAATATATCACAAGAGAAGAACAAAGACATGAAAGACATCCCCATCCCATAAAAGGCTGGGGATTTTTTATTGAAGGTTTGCATCCAGCCAGCGTTCCACCCGCATACGCCATGCATCGCCTGTTTTGCCCAGCCTTGCCGCAATGTATTCCCATCCTTCACCATCCAGGCATGCCATATGTACAGCCGCCCGCAGGTCTGTGTCCTCTATCCCCTCTATAAGCTCCACCGCCTGTGCATAGTTTGCCCTGTACTGTTTGTTTCGCTGCTGCATGTCAGCTTGCAGCTTTGCCAGCACCGTGCGTTTCTCAGCCCTCCCGGCCGTATCTATGCCCGTAATTTTAACAGTGTGCATTCCGTATGCTGGCGCATCGCTGCTGGCCTGCACTGTATCCACTACCATCGGCGCATCGTCAAGCATGGCCTGCATCCGCTCAATCCTCCTGCGCCGCGCGTCTATATCTATCGGCACAGCCCACAACGCCCGAAATTCCTTCTTTGTCAAGCCCTATCCCTCCCGCAGTCTCTTTTCCAGCCTATCCAGCTTTTGCGCCTTAAACCCTGCAACCAGCGCTTTGGCAGGGACATGATTGTCCTTATCAGCCGTCGGCAGGGGCATCCAGAGCGTGACGATGCTTTGCAAGCAGTCCCGCCACGGGAAGCCGGTGTGTCGGTACCAGGTATTTGCGCTGGTCCGATATGCCTCTCCCACAAATGTGCCATCCGTGGCAAGCACGCGCTCTCCAGGGTCAGGGACGACATTTTCCACGCTCACCCACTCGTTCGGCGGGGTGAGGGTGGGCACATGTTGGATGTCATAGAGCACTTGTTCCAACAAATTGAGCGCTACTTTGTCTTGCCTTACAATATCTGTATCAAGCAGCTTTTCAATTCGATACAGCTCGTTTCCATCAATCGGTCGTACTGCCATCTTTCAGCGCCTCCTTTGGCTCAAATTTGCACGGCTCCATAGCGTTGAACTTGCTGCAACCAGATTCTTCCCAAAACAAATTGTTCCACTTGCAGTTCTCGCATTTTTTATCGCTATCAGTTCTCGGTGTCATGCAGCGCATCCATCCTCTCCATCACCATGTCCACTACTTTGCGAAATACGGACATTTCTCCCATCCTCCCGCTTCGTCTGCATACTTACAGGATTCAGCTATACACCGTTTCCCCTGATAGTCAGGGTGTTCACACGCTTTCGGCCAATCAGGGTAAAATACACTGTTTAACCCAAGAATGGTAGATAGGTCAGGGCCACAGAACTTCGGCGTAGTCAACCGCTTAAAATACTCTCGAACTTCTACCGGGATTTCCTCGAATTTTTCAAATTCCTCAACCATCCCAGTATCAGTATGCTTCAATGTGTATGCGGTTTTCGTCCCGTTGGTAAAATATCTGCAATCAATGCTCATTTGTCATTTCCTCCATATTGTTAATTTTCTCCATCACCATGTCCACGGCCTCGTCCGTCAGCGGGCGACCACAATGGGGACAATACTTTGCGAGCAATATTTTGGTCAGATTTTCAGCATATCTGCTGTATTCCCCGGCACCATTACACTTCTCGCACCCCATCCACACCTTCTCCACCTGCTCCCGGCTGACGGGGCGAAGGGCGGCAATCAACATTTGTAGCGCTTCGCAATCTCGCCTCCACACAGGATATTCGCTGGTCATCATGCTTTCGCAGTATTCTAGCAGAAGATCAAGCTGTGTAATCGCTTCTTCCCGCGTCATGGCTGGGCCTCCTTTTCTAATTCTTACGGCATCATTGTTTTAGTTCGGCCACTTCCAATGGCTGGCTCTTGTACCGTGTATGTCCAGCAACCGCCGCGCCACCGAACCGCCCGTCATTATCCGCCTCCACCAGCTCCCGTAGGCGGTCAAGGTCGTAGTTGTCGCCAAGGATGTTTTCAATTTTCGCCAACCTATGCACAAGAGCTGGGATTTTGCACGGAGTTGGCTGTGTGCAGTGTCTCGTGCAATGTGCATCCAATCCGCAGTAGTCCCAAGGGTCATTACACGCCTCGGTAAGCATTTTGTCAGTCAACCGTTCCACGCTCATTCCTCCTGTTACAGTTCGAATTTGCTGAAATATTCCAGTACTTCACGCATTGCCATCTGCATGCCTACATACTTCTGGTACTCCGCAGAATAGGTCTGATTAGAGGCGTGCCGCCCCTCGTTGTCTTTTCTGAAAATATCGTTTGCGGTGTTGCGATAGAATACCAGTAAATCCGAAAAGTACTCTTCTGCCGCGTCCGCGTTAAACACCGGCTTTTTGGTATCACTCACACTCATTCCTCCTTGTGCAGGCCGCGCCATTCGTCCTCGTGCTGGAACATAGAAACGGCATCCACATTTTCTCTTAAATCAAGATACAGGTTGTAGTCAATGACAGGATGAATTTCTCTGTCTACAAAATCTGCAAGGTCGTCAACTTCGCTTGTAACTTCATCCAGTTCTTTGATTGCCGCATCCCTCTCCGCTGTCACTCGCTCCAGCTCTTCCCGCAGTTGGCGCACGATGGGCAGAGCTTCGGGGTCGATAGTGGGCATCGCCTGCACCTCGCTCATTAGCGCCACACCCTCGTTTGCTGGCTCCATGGAACCGCTTTCCCATGCTTGATGGTACAAAATCTTGTTTGCATCAATCAACCGTTGTTCGGCCATTTTCTCGACAGCCGCCCTCTCGATATATTCAGCCATTCTTCTCCATCCTTTCTCAATGCTTACACATTTTGCCTTCTAATTTTGTCTCGGAAAAATCTTCTGCCCAAATTGTATTTCCGCATTTACACTTCTGTCAAGCACCACAATATCCATTGCTTGGATGGTCTTGCACCATATGCCATTTGCCTGATACTGATTTAGCGTATTTTATTTGCATTAAGCTTTCTCTAGGCCGTGCCATTCTGGTGTAGAACAACCATCACAAGAATCTGCACTTCTATCATGCTTGTTGCACCAATTATCAGCAGAATCCCAATGTTTGCAAGCAGGACATCCTGTCCATTGGAAAATTTCCTTAATAGCTACATCCCTCTCCTGCTTCACCTGCTCCAGCTCGGCCAGAACTTTCATGTATGCCCGTTCTGCATTTTCGTAGAGGTGTTGTCCATTGTCTGCACTCCTCCTTTGCCGCTCTACTTCCGCCTGCAACTTCTCATTTTCAGTTTGAAGCGAACGGATAAGCGCAACCGCCTCTTTTGCTTTTTCTTCTCCACATACAGGTGTAAAATTGCAAAGAATCCCAAAGCACACTGCATTTATGTCCAGTTTCTCAATGTCCATCAGGTTTCCTCCTCTCCCTCCGGCGGACGGCGGTCAGGCGGTGTAGGAAGCGGCACCCAGTGAGAAACATTTTCAATCTCATCGCCCCACTCATCGTAATACCTGAAGACAGGGTGTACGATTTCTCCTTTTCTCCCTGTATAGAATTTTTGTGAAACGACAAAAAGTATTCAACGAGCTGCGCTGTGGTAAGCCCGTATCGATTGGCAGCATCTACGGTTGGCAATGGATCTCCCAATCCGTTTGCCCGGACGCGTTCTGTCTGCTCTGTGTGATATTGGATAAGAGACGGGGAGGCAACTCCTGCGGCGTGCTTTGCAAGTATCGTTCCAAGTGGGGATTCGACATCTTTCATATGCCCTGTGCCAATATGATTGCACTCTACAATGAATGGTTTCCCGCTTCGAATAGTAAACTTATCCACGCCGCGAATCACTCTTCTCATTGTGTTGTCTGCCAATGGACGAATAGCGTTCACACCATATTTTTCTTTCAGTTCGCTTTTACTGGAAAATACAGAATAGCAGGGTAGACTCCAATCGATAATTTCAGATGCACTCCGCCAGGGCAATAATATACCGGATTGTACATCTTCGCTATTTTGTGGCGCATGCGTTCGCTCCGGCCAGACAATGGGGCGCCCATCACAACGCGCTACCAAGACAAATCGTTTGCGTGTAGTTGGCGCGCCGAAATCAGCCGCCACGATTTCCCGATGTTCCACGTCATAGCCCAACGCCACAAGCTGTCGTTTCCACTGTTGGAACGTCTGACCGGCTTTTTTCTTTATGGGTTTCCCTTTGCGTACAGGCCCCCAAGTCACAAATTCTTCCACATTTTCAAGAATAATCACCCGCGGGCGTACTGTACCCGCCCAACGCAGCACAATCCATGCAAGCCCTCTGATATTCCGATTCACAAGCGCCGCACCTTTGGCTTTTGAAAAATGCTTACAGTCCGGTGAAAACCAAGCCAACCCAACCGGGCGGCCCCTGCATACCTTTTCCGGGTCAACATCCCACACGTTTGCCTGCAAGTGTTCCGTGTATGGATGGTTGGTTTTATGCATCAGAATGGCATCTGGGTCATGGTTGATGGCGATCGCCACCGGTTTGCCCGCCGCCAACTCCATGCCTGTGGAAGCCCCACCGCCGCCGGCAAAGTTATCCACTATGATTTCATCAAAAAGGTTTATCTGTCCTGCTTTTTCTTGCTGTCCCATTTTTTACTCCTTTTCGCCAGGGCACCCTGAATCTCGCCCAACGATTCATACACATCCACCTTGGTGGTATAGTTCTTAATTGGCATTTACTTTTTCCTCCAATCCCTTAATGCACCTCGGCTGTGTACATACGCCAGACACCTTGTTGCCCCATACGCAGCCGGGGCATCTTTTTCGCCCGGCCTGGGAATCCGGCGCCTGTGCAGTGGCAATTTTATGTATCAGCTTTCTCTCTTCCTTCATTTTCTCACCCCTTCTCAAACTCCGGGCACGCGGTGATATGATACGTCTCAATTTCCCTGTACACTCCATTCTCGTTGCGCACGCTTATTTTCACAGGTTCTGCCGTCCATCCTTCCACAGGCTGCCACAGCAGCGTTTCCCCATCTGCCGCCACCGCCGTCCAGCTGCATTTCCCGCAGGCTTTGGCGCATTCCATGCAGATGTTGGTCTGCGTTATTACGTTCGCGCCGCCTTTCCGTGGCATTTTGGCACGCACCTTCTGCCGTGGAATTTTGGCTGCCGCTTCCAGCACATCCTTCATGCTCACAGCGTATTTTTGCGCCACCTCGCCAAGCGCATTTCCCGCCAGATATTCACGCACTGCCATCTCCTGCCTGTTCATTCCGGCACCATCCTCACAACTGTAATTTCTGTGCGTGGGTTCTCCCTGTCCACATGCCCATGCGCCGCAGTACACAAGTGCGCAAAATCATCATCCTGTATCACCTTCGCGCGCGTCAGCCCGTCATGCAGAAACTTTCCCGAGTAGTTGTCTGCATCATGCCTGCGCCTGTCAGGGAAATAGTAGTCTATGCGCACCATGGCCTTTTCCAGCGTTTCATATGGCCGCTGTGCCATACAGGCTATGTACACGGCATCGCTCCACTGCTTTTTTGCGGCCCGGTATTCCCATGCGTTTTTTCTTCCTGCAAATTGATTCAGGCTCGGCGGCACGCCCTTCAGTACGATTTTCATACTTCCTCTCCTTTTACCAGCGGCAAATACCGGTGATATTGCGGCTGCCAGTGGTATTCTACACGCCCCACGCCTCCGTGCCGGCTCTTTGCCAAAATCATCTGCACAGGCCAGTAATCGTCGCCGCTCAAAAAATCCTCGCCTTTTTCCGGCCTCATAAACAGCACAGCGTCCGCATCCGCCTCAATGTCTCCGCTGCCCCGCAGGTCGGATAGCGTCGGCTCCTTCTGCCTGTCCACGGTCCGGTTCATCTGCACCAGCGCCACAATCACTGCATTGTGCCGCTTTGCCGAGGCTTTCAGCGCGTGCATCGTCTCGCCTGTCACCTGCCACAAGGGCTTCTTTCCGCTCGTATCTCCCTTCATCAGCCCCAGGTAGTCAATAAACATCACATCCGGTTTCGAGGTCGCCAGTTTCGCTTCCACATCGTCCGCTGAAATGCTTGCCGTGTCGTCCATCACCAGGTGCAGGCCCTTCATGGCATCCACCACCATGCCAATGCGTTTTTGCTCGTTCTCGCTTATCTGGTGGTCTCTGAACTTTGTGCTGTTGATGATGCACGCCCTGGATAAAATGCGGTGTGTCAACTGCTCTGTGCTCATTTCCAGGCTGCGGTAGTCCACGCGGTAATCCTTCGCCAGCGTCACCGCAAGCTGCAAGGCTATGTCTGTTTTTCCATCCCCGGGCCGCGCCGCTATCACATACACGCCTCCGCGCTGCAAGCCTCCCAGCACGTCGCACAACATGCCAAACGCCCCACGCTCCATTTTCAGGCTCGTGTCCGGCGCGAACAGGCTTTTGTATGTTTCCCCCACAGCCTCTAAAAACGTGCGTTCCGTTGTGCGCCGCACCTTGCTGGTGATGTCATATTGCCGCTTCAAAAGCTCTGCCAGCCTGGCCGTCATCTCGTCCGCTGTCTGGCCTCCCGTGGCTATCTCCAGCGCTGCAGCCCGTATCTCCCGTTCTCGCCATGCGTCCAGCACTGCCCCTGCATATACGGCAAAATTTCCCTCGCTCACGGTCGGCACCATCTGTGCGCATTCCACAATCAGCGGCCCGTATTCATCGCCCAGCTTGTCCGTTACGGTCACGGCGTCTATAGGCAAATTTGCCTTTGCAAGCTTCAGCGCGCAGGAAAAAACTCTTGCCAGCTTTTCGTCCTCAAACATCCGGGGTGACAGCATCCCGCGGGCAATCCCCAGAAACGCAGGTTCCATCAGGATGCTGCCTATCACGCTCATCTCCGTGCTCTGCATCAGAATATCTCCCTTGCCGTCATATCAGGCGTTATCTCTCGCCCGGCGTCCGGCTTCATCCTGTGCGGCGCTGGCGTCCGCTTCACAGGCTTTCCATCCTTCCGCCACCAGTTCAGCAGGGTGGCATAGTGGCTTTTATACCGGTGCCCGGTTTGTGCAAGATAGGCTGAAAGGCGCTCTATGTATTCTGCCGCGCCAATGTCGCCCAAGCTGTCCACCAGCTTCCCATGCTCTTGCCCGTCGAGCAGCACGTTCTCAAATTCGCCGTATTTCTTTTTGGATATCCCGTAAGGGATATCTTTTTCTTTTCTTGATTTCTTGACTTCTTGATTTCTTAATATAAGGGTCTGTGTTACTTCCGTGTTAGCAGTGTGTTGGCTCTGTGTTACCTGTTTGTTAGATGCTGTGTTATCTCCTTGATATTCAGCGTAATTTTGTATTGTAAATACACTGAATTTCCCGTGTGTGCATTGTGTTATTTCCTGTGTTGATTTTAGGTGTTTTATTGCTGTTCTCACAGATTGCATGGATATCCCTGTTTGCACCGAAATTTCTCGAATGGATGTAACAGCCTGCCCAATTTCCAGTTTTATTCCTCTGAAAAAACACGTCTCATATTGCGCCAGGAATAACAGGTGCAGAAACACACATTTGGCGTTCGTGTCGGTATACCAGCCCCACTTCATCATTTTTCGGTACAGCTTGATATATCCATCGTTTGCCATCTGTCACACCCCGCTTTCAGAAAGGCGAATCTTCGTCAATCACCGTGAAATCATCCGGCCCATCTTTAATGTCTACATTTCCCGCTGCCGGTGTAAACGACGTTTTCCCAGTGCTGCCGGAAGTCTTTTCCCCTGCAAAGCCCCCCAGGGGGCCTTCTCTTGGAACTTCGTTCCAATTCACCTTGTGCACATTGTCTGCCACCACTTCATAGGCCGTGCGCCTGTTTCCGTTCTTGTCCTCATAGTTGCGCGTCTGCAAGCTTCCGTTCACGGCAATCAGGCTGCCCTTGCCAAAGTATTTGCAAACAAACTCTGCCGTCTTGCGCCATGTCACAATGTCGATAAAATCCGCCTTGCGCTCTTCTCCAGCGCGTGCAAAGCTGCGTTCCACCGCAATGCGGAAGGTACAGGTTGCAACCCCGTTTGGTGTGTGGCGCAGCTCTGGCTCTGCGGTCAATCTTCCCATAATGGCGATTACATTCAGCATGTCAATCCTCCAAATAGTTCTTTCCAAATTAAAATGGCAGCTCAGTTCCATCAAATTGATGGCACACTTCTTTTAAGCGTATCGTTCCAATAACATGTTTTAGAGGCAAATATGCCCCGCATCCTTCCGCAATCATATCTGCAATTTGGTACGGTACAATGAAGCTATCCGTTACGGCTATTGCACGTGCATGTCCATACTTGGTATCAACCATAATTTCTTGCATTTTATGTACGCTTTCTTCGAGCGGGAGAGTGAATAAAAACGCTTTAGATTCACCATGCTTTGCAAAAACCAAATTTCTATATTCCATAGCTGTTCACCTCATAAATAATTTTTTCCAAATTCCAGGATGAAATCCTCTTTGCTCCACCCGTATTTTTCCATGGCCGCACTCTGCCCCCGCACTTTCAGGGCCCGGTTTGCCTCTGCGTTCTGGTGCACGCTGTTCGGCCCGTTCTGGTGGCACCGGTCATGGCACAGGCTCACCCAAAGCCCCAGGCGTTTCGATTTTTGGCGGTAAGCCCCGCCAAATATCTCGTGCCGGTTCAGCGGGTCTTTGCCTCCGTTGGCATAGCAGATAGCGCAGCACTCGTCCGCGTCCTCCTGCACAATGCTGGGCGCATATCCGTTGCGGTCAAGCTCCGCACCGCCTTTCTTCACCGCCATTCCTGCATCATCCTTTCCATTTCCTGGGGCGTCGCAGTCTCAATATCAAGCTGCCTGCACTCCTGCACAATCAGGTCTATCAGCCGCGCCATTTGCTTTGTGTCATATACGCTGGAACCATAAAAGCACCGGATGTTGTGATACCCAGGAATGTTTGCACACGGCCCCATGTCCTCACATATCCAGCCTGTGCGCCCGGCGCTCCATATCTCTTTCCATGCATCTATTGCATCCTCGCGCACAGGCACTATCTTGCTGTTCCCGCCCACAAGCGGTATCGTCTCGCGGTAAATTTCTTCCGGCGATTTCGCAGGCCCATTTTTGGAAAGCTCCACCGCCAGCTTGTCCAGCAGCACCCAGCAATAGGCGTTTGCATCAAGGCTCCGGCGATTTGTCTTTTGCTTGATGGTAAGCACATACTGCTTCCCTTTGTCCAGATTATTTACCGCTGCAAGAATGCGAGGAAGAATGTCCATAAAACCATCAACTTTGAAATGCCATTCTTGCATTCCCATAGCTCCTTATTCTCATTAAATTCTTCCACACCAGGTAACTTTCTTCTTATCATGCAAAACACAAAATATCGAAGTCTAGGCAAATATTGCTCATTTATCCATTTTTCGTCGTATTGGATAGGGTGAAAAGAAATTCGCTCTTGTTCAATAGGCAAAAAATAATTTTTGTATTCGTCTTCAGTAACCCGATATGCTACAATCTGACATTCCTTTTTTGCTGCGTACATCTCAACTTGACATTGCTCCCAGTAAGATTTACTCACAGAAAACGAATCTTCTTTTTCTCCAAGCCACGTTTTAACTTCGCTTATCTTCATGCGCGTCTCACCATCCAAATTTACGCGCAATCGCAAAGTAAACTTTCGAATCTGTCTATCCTTTCGACTTACTCCAATAGCATCCAGCACTTTGTGTTCATAGGCTGTTCCCGCCATCATAGCCATTGTGGAATAATTTGAAATTCTCAAACCTATTTTCTCAAGCCACCAGCGTGCAAATGATTTTGTGCCCCAGTTTCCCATAATGTGTGACGTATCGCTTGCTCCAAACCACCACGCTCTGCTCTTGTTCCTAATCACTTTGATTTCACCATTTTTAACTTCGATTCAAATGCGGCTACATTCTGAAATGAGTTCATGCAGGTCTGGAAACTGCGCTGGTTCAGCCCCATAGATTCAATAATTTGGTCCTGACTCATCCCATGCTGCATTTTTTCTGTCAACATCTGTTCCACCCGCTGCTTAATCTTCCAAATGTCATGCCCGGATAAATCATCGCTGCTCTGTTGATCAAGATCATCACCAGTTTCCACCTTGTATGCCTTCATCAAACAATATTTGTCCGCATATGTAACAGCTTTTCCTGGTGCCTTGTCTTGTGCGTCAATTCCATCACCAAATGCAGTAACCTCAACAAATTGATCCGGATCATCCATATTCACAAAACGATACACAGCCTCAACTCGAATAAATGTGTTCTCGCTCTCCGTCGTTTCTCCATTATAGGTGGATATTTTTTTCTTAATTCCGCTCTCAACAATTCGATGAGATACTGGAAAAGAAAAAATACCAAATTGGGATTCTGCCTCTTTTACGGCTTTGAGAATATCCCCCTCCGCTACCGCTTTATAGGAATTTTTCCCAACTCCTACTGTTAAATTTTTAGGAACACGCGCAATCTCGTTGCTCACTTCACTCATTTTCTGAAAAATGTTCATAGTACTCATCAAAACCTCCTAATTGTTATATCGTCTGCAAAATCCCATAAAACAGACACTCTTCCACTGTGCGCTCTGTAATGCAGTTTTCGCATCCCAGCACAATATCTGTTCCTCGCACGGTGTAAATCGGGCCATCTGTTTCCTCCCCGCACATGCCGCACTTATAGTCAAAGCCCTCTGCACTGTGCTTTTCTACGTCTCGCCAGCACCCTACGCACTCACCTGTGCCCGTGTAAAAATAGAGCACGTCGCCCTCGCCTTGATATCGCCCGCATTCCGGGCAGCGCATCACCGCTTCCGGCTCCGGCGCATAATCCCAATGGCTGCGCATGTTTTGGGCCACGGATTCTTGCAGTGTCATTTCATTTCCTCCGGCGTAATCAATCGATAAAAGTTCTTATTACATACACTGATACATCCATCTGCATAAATCACTATTCCGCCAGTTTGTTTCTGCACTGTGCCGCCGTCCCAGACTTTCTGCACTGTGCCGCCCAAGACTTTCTGCACTGTGCCGCCCAAGACTTCCTGCACTGTGCCTTTTACGATTCCCGTATTACAATTCACCAGCACAACAAATTCGCCCTGTTTTACTTCCGGCACATCTTGCCCAACCAGAATGTGCTTTACCGCCCACGCCTTTAAGGCATCAAAGCAGCGCGGCTTGTCTACCTCTTCCACATACCATTCCGGTAAATAGTCCTGGTCTACCTTGTATTTCCACTTATCAATGGGGACTGTCAAATCATCATCCGGAGGCGTAATTTCCACCCGCACAAAATTTTCGCGCATGGGGCCGTGCTCCATGCCGGTTTCATTTATCATGTCCTCGTGACTGTCGTAATTCGGGCAGAACACTTTATCCTTTAACAGTAACATGCTTTTAAACATACACATTTGACATTCTCCTTATTTGATGCTATCTTTTAAGTAGTGTGATTTTTCATGCTGCCCTTGTTGGAGGTTCCGGCTCCAGCAGGGCTTTTTCTTTTCTCCGCCTCTGTCAGCAGGCGGTATACGCACGTTTCAAGCCAGTGCTGCACTGTGCCATATCCACATGTGATAACTGCCGCCCGTATCTGCTCCCGGCGCTCCACCGGCAGCCGGTGAGAAATGCGTGCACAGGGCTTGTGCCTGTCGCCCGTCCGTTTACCCTGCTTGCCCGTCAAAACGCCCTCTGGCGCGGTTGCAACCGCCTCTATGGCCGCTTGCGCCTCGTCCAGTCTGCGCACTCCGTATTTCTGCGGGTTTTCGCATTTGCTGTCCAGGCTTTTGTCATATCCTTTGTACCCGGCCTCGCGCACAATGCGCACCCTATCTTTCTGTTTCATTCTGCCTCGCCTCCATTTCTGCCGCTTCTTCCTCCACGTCCTCGCGTGCCCGTCCAATCTCACGCTGTGCCATGCGCAGCGCCTTTTCTTCCCCGGCCCGCAGCGTGTATACCTTGCCATTTACCTCCAGCTGCATCACGTCCACCGTGGCGTCAAACAGCAGGCGCACACTTGCAGCATAGTTCCCGCGGCTCTCTGCTATCTCCATTGCGCTGCGCACCATATCCATCATCTGCTCATGCTCTTTTGTCACGTCTTACACCTCTTTTCTTTGGCTTGTAGGGCGTGCCCTCGTGCTTGTAACACTCTGCCGCAGGCATGCCCCGCAGGTTCCCTGTTTCAATGCAGTAGTGGCAGGCGTGCATGCACTTGCTGCTGTTTCCCATCGTCCGCCAGTATTCACAACCCCGGCACTCTATCACTTCATTTCGCTTTGCCATATCAGCCAAACAACGCCTCCCAAACCAACAAACACCATCAGCGCCGCTACCCATCCGGCAGGGCATCCGTCTATCACGCCGCCCAGCGCCGCAATCATAAGTACAATCGCCGCCACAAGGCAAAAATCCTTCCAAAACTGCTTCATGTTCCATGTCTCTCCCTTGCCGCTTCGGTGTTACAGCACCGGGGCGGCCTGTTGCTTTGCAATGTATTTGCTCACTTCCTCCCGCGGGATGCGCCAAAGGCGCGGCCCCACCTTGCTGCCGGTTATCTCGCCGTCTCTCAGCAGCTTACGCACGGTATCCGGTTTCATTTGCAAAATTGCCGCATACTGCGATACTGTCAGCACCACAGGCAGCCGTGCAACGTCCAGTGTGTTTGTAGTCAGCCTCATACCCGTCTCCTTTCTTTTGTTCTTCAAGTCCTGTTTATTGTACTTTTAATTTTCTTGCTCACCTCGTTTCTTTTGCTGTCCAATTTATTGGACTTCATTTGCGATACCCTATAGCCACAGGAAAATATTTCCGATTTCAAATCCCCTTTTGCCGGATAAGCTCATCCAAAGCCAGTCTAAATTTTTCTTCCGCCCCTTTAGGCTCATCCTTCCCGTTCAAAACACGGCCCGTGTATTCCGGTGTAATGCCCATAAAGGAGGCCATGTCTCTAATGGACACTCCATATATGTGCATTTTCCCAACAACGTCTCCAGTCCATTGTGCAGGCATACAAAATTCACCCCCTAATTCTTAGTGATGTTGCAAAACATGAACTTTTGTGATATTCTAAGTTCAAGAAGATGAAGAACAGAATATAATTGCTGTGTCATACTACTCGGCAACTGGTACTTGCCTTGTGTATTGTCCACTTCAATCGTTTAGCCAAAGTTCATGTTCTGCAACCCATGCATAAATCATACTCCATGTACATGAACTTTTCAATAGGTTTTGGACATGTTCTTGAACTTTGGCGCATTGTACAAAAATAAGGAGTGTGTTTTGTGTTTTATGACATTTTCTCATTGTTAGCTGCCCGTAACGGGACTAGCCCTACTGCGCTTGCGCAATCTCTTGGAATCAATAAATCGAATGTAAGTAATTGGAAAAATAATGGGTATATGCCCCGTGGTGCTGCACTCAACAAAATCGCAGAAGCCTTAAATGTGACAAGCGATTATCTTCTCACAATGTCTAACTATACCTTCCCCACTGAATGGGAACCCGACTGCATTGAAGATTGGCAAAATGCCAAAAATGACGATGAAAAGCGTCGGATGCTCTCAGCTTTTGGGATATGCCCTGCTGTTATGAAGGAAGCTGAACGGCTTTTAGGCTTAACAAAAAGGCCCGTCACAAGTAGTGACGGGCTTACAGAGCAAGATAAAAAAGATATTTCGGTTGAGCTGGAACAGCTTATGCAAGAGATGCAGAATAGTGGAGATTTGATGTTTGACGGTGAGCCTGCCACGCCGGAAGCTATGGAGAGCTTGCGGCAGGCTATGGAGCTTGGTTTAACCTATGCAAAAAAAATAAATAAGGGAAAATAAACGGATTCGAAAAGAGGTGCGGGCATGAACATGTTCGAAACCGTCCGCGCCATCATTGGCGAGAACGTGACGAACAATCCAGAGGAAATTCTTTCCTCACAAGGTGTAAAAATCTTTTTTCTTCCCATGGTGGGAATAAGAGGGATATACAAAGCGATTCACTGCATCCCAATGGTTTTTATAGATTCGAATTTGGATGAACACGAGCAGCGGTTTGTAATGGCGCATGAATTGGCCCATCACATGTTCCATCGTGGTTTGAACCGTGTATTTTTGGATAGGTGCACACATATGAAAACCGATTGCTACGAGCGGGAAGCCGAATTGTTTGCCGCCTGCCTGCTATGCCCGGAACCATCCGAATACATATTTGAGGGTGAAACCTATACAGACCTTGCCCATCGCATGGGCGTATCTGAATATGTTGCAAAGTTGTACTATAAAGAATATAGTCGGCTTATATTCAGTTAAACAAAAAAGAAGGGGATAACATGCGCATTTCAAAGGCGTTCGCTCTTTTGGCCGTTTGTATTTTCGTTTTGACTTCCTGTTCAAATTATGACTATGTGTCAAAAGAAGAACAAGCTTACCAGGAAGAAATCTCCTATGAGGCCGGGTTTTCAGATGGAATTGAATTTTGTGCCACTGAATATATGGCACTATGTTATGCAACAGACCAGCTTTTGGAGGATGAAAACTATCATGTTATAGATGAATTGTTGGAAACATTCAGTGCGTCGCATGTATTCGGTGATTATGTAGCGGATGCAGAAACCGGCCTATATCATTACTTTATGTGCGGAGATTTTCACAAAATCGAAGAAATTTACCAAGAAGACCCACAACGTATTGTAATATTAGACGTTTCTGCCCCAAAAGACGATGCAGAGGCGCGCGGATTTGAACCATGCCCAGAGTGTATTTGAAAAAGATTGTCTCTTGTCATCATCCTGTATATCTTTTTCAGAGAGATTCACAGTGTTCTTTATCGACAGAATATAAAGACTGATATTAAAGGGGTTTATCATGAAAAAGAAAAGCGGTTCAACTATTTTTAACTGGTTTTTTTCTGTATTTTGTATACTAGCTTTCTTTGTGTATTTGGGAACGGTTTCTTCTTTTCTTTTCTTGGTGGTTGGTATTATTTCACTTCCCATTCCTATTTTTCGTGGGTTATTTGAAAAAATCCCCGGCGCACCAAAATCTAGGATAGCCATTCTAGCAGCAGCTTTCATTTTAGCGAGTGGCCTTACCCCTAATTCTTCCCATGACTTGCCTACTTCTTCGCCATTGTCTACCCCTTCCATAGCGGTTTCAAGTTCCTCTGATTCTTCGTCGATTTCCGCAACTCCCTCCCCTTCTCCGCCCCAAATTGAAAATTCATATTTCAATGTCACATTTATTGATGTTGGACAGGCTGACAGCGCACTTATAGAATGTGATGGTCATTTTATGCTGATTGATGGGGGAAATGTTGCAGATTCCTCTAAAATATATACAGTTCTTAAAAATCATAATGCCAGCCACTTAGATTATGTTATTGGCACTCATGCACATGAAGACCATATTGGTGGCCTAGCCGGTGCCCTTGAATACGCATCGGCGGGTACTATATTTTGCCCCGTAACAGATTATGATAGTGACGCATTCCAAAATTTTAAGAACCGTGCTGATATCAACGGTGGAATTATTATCCCTTCTGCTGGCACAGAGTTTTCTTTGGGTTCTGCTTCTGTGCATATCCTTGGGTTAAATGCCAGTGATGATACGAACGATACTTCTATTATTTTGAAAATTACATATGGTAACACTTCGTTTTTGTTTACTGGCGATGCCGAATATGCTGGGGAACAAGCTGTAATTGGAGCTGATTTGTCCGCAGATGTATTAAAGGTCGGACATCATGGCAGCGAAACTAGTACTTCATATCAGTTCTTGCGTGAAGTTATGCCGAAATATGCTGTTATTTCTGTAGGTACGGATAACAGCTATGGACATCCAGACGATGCCGTGTTGAGTAGATTGCGTGATGCAGATGTCAAAGTTTTCCGCACCGATATGCAAGGCGATATTACAATAGAATCTGATGGCGATTCTCTTGTAGTCACTCCAACTAGAAATGCTGATGCTGATACCAACCCAACGCAAACAGATGGAAGCGGTCAAAAAGCCACTTCCCAACAGCAGGAATCAACTGTTCATCCTACGCCTGTTCCAGCACAACCCACTCCTACACCAAAGCCTGCCCCTCAACAGCCATCCCAAGGGAATATGGTTTGGATAAGTGGTAGTGGGAAAAAGTATCATAGCAATCCTAATTGCAGCGGCATGAAAAACCCATGGCAAGTTTCACTAAGTGAAGCGCAGGCCATGGGCAGAGAGCCATGTAAAAAGTGCTATTGAGCTTGGAAATAAATTTATTCAAATACTAAGGTGAAACCCATGGCAAAAAAAGACTGGCTTTATAAAGAAATGCAGGGCATCCTTTTTGCGAAAAGCGGAATCAACGTCCAGGCGGATTTTGTTGTTCCAATCGACGATACCCTTGTTCCACCCTATCATCATGGAGATTATCTGCTTATCCATGCACAGCCAGATATTTTCGAGGGTGAGCTTGGTCTCTTTGTTATTAACGGGAAACCCCACATCAAAATCCGAGAAGAAAAGTTTCTCACGTCTCTTAACTCAAATATTCTCCCCGTTCCTTTCAATGACGCTGTACAATGCCGCGGAAAAGTTGTGGGCAGGCTAAAAGCTGCGTGCATCGAAAAAATAAATCCTGTTGAAAAATCAAACTAATCCCGTCCAAATCTCAGAGCAATAAAATAAAAAACGCCCCGGTGCTACCAACACCGAAGCGTTTTGATAGAATAGCTTACCCGTAGTGGGCAATCCATCCTCGCAAATGGATTATACCACCTTCGGGCAGGCTTTGACAAGTGCACCCAGGAGGTGTTTTTTATATAGCAAAAAAGCGGCCCATCGAAGGCCGCTCCACTCGTCCGGCGTACTTACAGTACGCTTAATACTGCTATTTTTTGTATCTAAGTAATTGAATCAGTTCTTTTCCACTGAGATTCTTTTTTTCGTCTTTATCAAGAAGCCTCCGCTGAAATTCTTGAAATCCCTGCCTAGTGTAAAATTCAAGCAATGGTTTCTTGTCTTCGCACTCAACATAGCAAATTCTTCCACCCGCAATCAATTGAATCTTTTCAATCTCCATTAAGGCTATGCCAATCAAGTCATTTCCGCTAATCAGGCAATCCGCCCCGTCCGTATAATTTTTCCCAAGTTGAGCAATCAAAGGCGCTGGAACAGTAAGATTCCCATCTATAGAATCTCCAATTGAGAAGGATTTGACTTTTCTATATTGAGTATTTGAAAAGATATCACGAGGAATTGAAAAAGCTTTCGTAGTGAGAGTAAAATACCCTACTAATATCAAAGAATCGGTTTCTCCAACATCGCAGAACACCAAATGTGTAGGCGCTAATGCAGATTTAGAAAATTGCACAGCTCTATGATGAAGAAAATATTCAACGTCCCTATTAAGCGGACAAGAAAAATTGGAGAGGATGTCATTGACCTTTTCCTCTCCAATTTGTTCAATCAACTCTTTTAACGAAAACCTTCTGTAAACTCCCATCGAATTTTTACACACATCCCTTAAAAATTAGAATCTGTCCAAATACTTTTTAATGTCTGTGCCCCTCACTTCTTCGCAAGGTTTTGACAATTCGATTTTACGTGAAGTAATTAAGGCGGATTTTTCGATGGCATCAACAAACCGATTTGCGTCACTTTTGGACTTAAACTGAACCATTTTCTGAATGCTCTTCGTAGCCATAATGAAAAGCCTCCTCTCTACTTGGCGAACAATTCCTTTAACCACAATATAAAAATGGACAAATTTTTCTAAAACTCCACTTTTTACGAAAAATTAAGGTTAAAGGGCTTGCCTGCCTAAAAGCATGCTAAGCCCGCCTAAAGCATCTATAATCATCCATCACATCTATATTATATGCACAAGCCGGATTAAAAGTAAATAGATTTCATTGGAATTTTCACAGTGAAATATTCCATACCTTTTTTAAAATGTTTGTTTTCTCAGGTTATTGAGTGTATTTTTTGGAGGTGGTTTTATATGGCAAAATCCAAAAAGCGTGCAGATGGCCGGTATGCGCGGCAAATTTACTTGGGCATCGATGCACAGGGAAAACGGAAATATAAAACAATTTATGCCGCTACTGCAAAAGAGGCGGACAGGATGGCCGCCGAGTATCGTTCGGCTCTCGGAAGGGGGTTAGACCCCTTTGCGTCAGCCCGTACCGTCAAAGACCTGTTGGATGCTCTGCTGAACGCCAAGCGGGCGCAGGGCGTTGGCGCAAGCTGGCAGCGCACACTTGAGATTTATGCGCGGCATCTTTCCCCGCTTTGGCCTGTGCCTGCTGCGAAAGTACGGACGGCAGATATTCAGCGCCAGATGAACGCTTTGGCCGAGAATGGGCTGTCACATAAAACGCTCACCGAAATATTGTGTACCATCAAGTCTGCCTTTGCTATGGCAATTCCTGAAATCGTGCAATATAATCCGTGTTTGCGCGTCGTAGTCCCCGCTGGACGGCCATCGCAAAAGCGTGGTTGGTTGGATGTTGAGCGCCGCCAGTGGATAATAGACACGCCGCACCGGGCGCGGCGTGCGGCCATGCTGATGATGTTTGCAGGGCTGCGGCGAGGCGAAGCCACCGCGGTAACTTGGCCGGATATAAATCTGGACGCAAGGACTATTCTGGTCTCTAAAAGCTGGGATTTCGTCGCAGATAAACTCAAACCCCCAAAAACAGCAGCAGGCAAGCGCGTGGTGCATATCCCCGTTATACTGGCCGATTTTCTCCGGGCCGAGCGCGCGGCAGACCCCGATACCCTATATGTTATCCATACTGCCAGAGGTGCCCGCATGACAGAAAGCGCATGGAGGCGTCTGTGGGCAAGCTATATGGCAGACCTTAATATCAAATATGGATACCACAACGCCATGAATAAATACGCCACGAACAAAAAAGAAGCAGATGGAAAGCCCCGTGGCCGTCTGCCTATATTGATAAACACTTTTACCCCGCAGGAGCTGCGGCATACTTTCTGCACACTCCTTTATCTTGCCGGTGTAGATGTCCTCACTGCGCGTGACCAGATGGGGCATAGCGACATCAGCGTTACACTTGGCATTTATACTCACCTCGATAAATTCTTTAAGGCCCGAAAAATGCATAAACTGGATGATTTTCTTTCTGGCTCCACAGATGCAAGTCAAATGCAAGTCAGCGACACGAACAAAATGGCCTGATAGGCCGCTTTCTTCCTATTTTTCCCTTCGGCTCCGACCCGGAAGGCCGCTGGTTCGAATCCAGTCGGGCGCACCAAACAAAAAGCCTCGAAAAGCCGGTTGTTATGCGCTTTTCCAGGCTTTTTGTTTTTTGCTTTGCATCCCGTAAATCCCGTAAAAATACATTAAAAAACACTATTATGCAAGTCAAATGCAAGTCAATTTGCGATGTAATTTTATACAAAATACAAAGCCCCCGGCGCATATAGCGCCGGGGGCCTGTATCATATCCACACCTCTCACGTTTCAAAAATCAATCATATGGGTTAGATGTTTCGCTTCCATTGCTCAAAATCCACATAAACGAGCGCTGGGCCCGCGTCAGTCCGGGCAGGCTGTCTATCGCATTCTTCCTGTCTTCGTTTCTTACTCCCCCTTCTCCGTCCCAATTTTCAATCTGCTTGTAATACGCCCAAAGTGCAAGGCCGTCTGTCCCGAACTCTTCATACATATCGGCGTATTTTCCTCTTGTTTTTGGCACAGAATAGTCATCAAACATTTCGCTTAATGCAATGTCCTTGGCCGCGGCATATGCATTTTGCAATGCATCCGCCTTTTGTTCATCTGCCAGAGAATCATATCCCGGCATTTCTAAAAAGGCGTTGGCAGCTTCATAGGACGCCTGTCCAAGTAATCTCTGGAACTCCGAATACTGCTGGTTGTCAAGGTCTATTTCTTCCCCTGCAATTGTCACTGTGCGGTCTGCTTTGTGCGGGAAAACACCGCTGTTGTTTGTGGCGTCATACAGCCGCATAATTTCTTCATCAATCGGCGTCTGTCCTCCGCTGTAACCAAGCTGTCCAGGGTTCAAATATTGCGCAAAAGCAGCCTCCAGTGAATTACCGCTTCTCTGCACCTCATTGCCCCATGTGTCATAAGTTGCGGGTAGCGTTTGAGAAAGCCCAGGTATTTTGCTTTTCAGCGTATCTATCTGGGTTTTTAAAAAATCTCCTTTTGAATAGGTCGAACGCTGTGTGGTGTCAGCCACGCGGGCCGTCGCTCCTACTAAAGAGGGAATCAGGCGTTGCGGTGTTTCCAGCACTTCATTTGTCATGTTTTCTGTCGGGGAACCATAGCCGGAAAATACATCCAACAGGTTTTGCAATGTGCTCTGCTGCAACAGCGTGTCGCCAAAAGCTGATACGCTGTTTTTTATGATGCTCGCAAGGTCTTTGGCCTCTATGCTTCCGTCCTTGTCAAGCTGGCTCATAATAGTGCTGCCCAACACAAGGCCCATTGAACCGGGCTGCGCCCAGTCATAGGTGTAATAATTATCCCCAAACTTCACCGCATAGGGTAACCATCCCTGCTGTTTCTGAAACGCCGCCTTGTCTGGGTCTTCGTCTTCCGGGCCTGTAATAATACCCTTGTTATAAAGCCCAATTCCCAGCAAAATTGCCAGTGTACCCGTTGTGGCTTTTGCCACTTGGTCTATTACGGCCGAGGCTTCTGTGCCATTCTTGGCCATTTTCACAGCAGAAGCAATTCCCGCTGGGCTGTAATCCAATGCGCGCATCGTTACGTTTGCTGGTGTCTTGGTAAATGGCAGCAACGTTTCACCTATGAATCCGGTATTTCTCTTAATGCTGCTCACTAACCTTGTCAGGGCGTTGTCATCCTTGAAGGTGGCTTTCATGGCCTCCTGCACAGCCCGGTCAATAGCAGAGGCAGGAACAGCATCCAGAGTTTTGGCACCAGATGCCTCAATAGCTTTGGAAAGATAAGACTTAAAGCGTTGTGCCACAAACCCTTTGTCGCCTAGTTCCAGCAGGCCGTAGGTCAGCTGCCGCACATTTTCTGTCACGCTTTTTTCGCTTGAAAGCGCATCAAACACAGAATCGCCAGTCAGTTTTTGCGAAATCGTGTTCAGTCCACCTTTTATTCGGCTTCCTACATCTTCCAAAACGGGAATATCGCCAGCTGTACGTCCATTCAGCCCTTTGAACATTTCTTTTTCACGGATGCCCTGCGTAGCGCTGTTTTCCCACTTGCTTGCGGTATTGTCAATCCTTCCCTTTATTCTGTCATACACCTGCGCGGCAAGGTCTTTGCTCTCTTTGCTGGCAGTCAATGCCAGTTCCGGCTTAAAGTTAGGGTTTGCCTTGCTGTATAGCTTCTGTCCAACAGCAGAAATCTTATCTGAAATAGCCGTCGCAGGCATCATTGCAATATTGGAAAGTACATTTCGCACCTGTGTTCTGGGGTTTAGCAGCATAGCAATATGCGAAAGTTCTACCACTTTTTCCTTCATCGTCGCAGGGTATTCTTTTGCAATGCGTCTCCCTACGCCTTCGTATAAACTCTTTAACGCCTCCTCGTCTCCTTTGGCCACATCGCCAAATGCCTTTATTTCATTATCTGTCAGGGTAAAGTCTTTCCACTTTTTCCCGAATTTCTTCGCCCCCTCGGCGTTCATTTTATCTATCTGCTTTTGCAAATAGGAAAGGGCCGTCATGGGGTCTTCTTTCATCAGGGCAATCGCTGCCGCCTGGCTGAATTGGCCACTGCTTGTCAGCGCTGCGCTCATGTCTCGCAAAAGCTGCGCTGCATCCTCGCTTTTCCCTTGGCGTATCAGTTCATCAGCAATGTTCTTTCCAAGCGGAATCGCTGCCGGGTCTCTTGTTTCCAGCAAGCTTCTGAAATTGCGCTGCGCTTCTTCCAGCCCATTCCCCCATGCAGCATCCGCTTTTGCAATGGTTTCTGTGTTGGAAAGCTGCCTGTATATCTCCGGCGTGTCCACAAATTCAGCTTTTACTTCGTCTGGCAAGTCGCTTTTTGTACGCAGGCTTTCTGCGAATCCTCTTTCTCGCATACCGTTTGGAATGTCAGTTTCTAATGCACTGCCTGTTGCCTGCCCCCGCGTCAATCCAGAAACGGGCGCGCTCACGCTCATAGAGGCATCATCCATTAACGAGGGAATATATTCCGAAAAAGTTTCCGCTGTTTCTTCGCTCAAATAAGGAATTTCACCCACAGAAAAAGCAGCTTGGTTATCCAAGCTGCTTACTCGTTCTGTTGCATTCTCTCCATAGCCAACTCTGTAAGAGTTGCCAGTGCCAGGTCTTCCTCCAAGTCTTCCCATTCGCCCGGCTTGTACTTCTTCCACCACTCCGGGTCCTTCAACAAGTCTTGCTGGTTGTCCATACGGGACGTCGTTTGAGTATTTGACATAGCTATCAAAGCCTCCTTCTTTTTTTAGTATATCATAAACTTCGCTCGGTTTCCACCCTACACTCAATACATAATTCGGGTCTACAAACCGCCCCGTGTTCTGAAACCGGGAAACTGCTCGGCGCGCCGCCTTGTCCGGGTCAAGCTCATTCAGGCTCAAGTGAACACTGTACCCGTTCTGTTTCAGACGTTTTAAAGTATCGCGTAATTTCTGCGGGTTCTTACCCACCCACGGTATCACGATGTTTTCGCCATTCTGAACAGCTGCACGAAGCATAAGCGTTTCTGCTATAAATGCGCTTTCCTCATGCACTCGCCCTGCGCCAAATCCGCCGTCAAACTCCGGTAGCATTGTTTTCGCCGTGTCGCTGTCAATAATGCGGCTGCCATATTTCTGTGATAACGGGTTTGCCAGCACGCTGCTCTTGCCTGCCGCTGGCGGGCCTATCACAATATCTGCCCTTCTCTCCTGCTTCACCGGGCCATTGAATATCTCATTTCCGCCTGCATCTTTGCCCGAAAAGCTACCCATCCGCATTAAATCTTCAGCGATTTCCTGTCGCAACGCCTGCCTTTCCGGCGTGTTGGTTGCCACTGTCGGTGTCTCAAACATTGCTTTTCTGCGCGCCTGCTGTATCTCTGGGCTGCGGTTTATCTCATTCCAGTCTGCCATGTTCACATCTAGTTCTGCAAGAGGCCGGGCTGCCTCGTCATCCATTACAGCGGGAATTGCATTCTGCGCCGCCCCAGTCTGCATGCGAGGAATTTGTAATTCCGCATTGGTCTTGCCTATTTCAATCAACTCATCCCGGTACGCCAATGCAGCGTCATAGTCCATTACGGGCAGAGCGTCCAATTCTTCACGTGTCCACCTGTGGAATCCGCCGTCTGCCTCACTAATGCCCAATCTGGCTGTAATGTCATCAATCCCTACGCCATCCGCCAGCTTCATTACAAATACGTCCTGCGGCCCATACGTCCAGCCGGCCGGTGCATATTCCGGATTCCAAGGCACTCGCGCCACAGGCTCAAAGCCATGCTTAGCATACAGGTTTACAAGCCTATCGCCATAGCAGTCCAGCTTCGTGCCTCCGTTATTTACCGCATTCAGTAAAAGCGAACTCCCTGCCCCTTTGGCGCCACTTTGCGGGTTTTTAAACACCGCTTCAATATCTCCATCTGCCGTTACCAAGGCGCCAGCCAGCCCATCACGGCTCATAAAGGTAACAGTGCCCGGCTGTGTCAGCTCTTCTACGCTTTTTCCGCTCACCATCAGGCCATGCGGGTTGTTCTGCCGCGCCTGTTCCAAGGCAGAAGAAAAGAGCTGCGGTTCACTCGTCGTGTCCCGTAGCTCTAACGGCGTCGCGCCTGTGCGCGCAACTGCATTATTGATATTTTCTGTTGGGCTCAAAAATCCACGTAATACTGAATCTCCGTCAGCGGGGTTCCCTCCGCCGCCATCTGCAAAGCCCATTCCCTGTCCCATGGGCAAAGCGTCTTCACCCAAGCTTCGAACTCTTTCTGCTCCTGTGAACTCATTCTGCGCACCTCCCGTGCTGCTCATAGTTTCACTATATGCCACCCTTTGCCCATTGTCAAGCCCTTCACGAAGCACACGCCGTGTTTCGCTGCTCGTTTCCGGCAGTTTCACGCCCGTGGCCTGTTCAAAGGCTGCGCGGTTTACGCCACCGGGCTTCAAGGTTTCCATCTGGGCATTTGTCAATGTTCCTGCTCGGTATGCCCTCGCCAGCTCATTTACGCTGCCCTGTTCTTCCTGCCGCAGCACATTATCCAAAATCACGGGTTCTTCTGCCTCCAAGGGCAAAAACTCCCGCTGTTGCACATAATCCGGGTATGCTTCTGTCAGGTTGTCTACCATCCGCTGTTCCGTGTCTGTCAGTTTCAGCCCCTGGGTCATTTTGTCCAGCGCTGCGCTCTGTGCGGCAGACATCACCGGCCGTCCATGGAACAAATCACTAAGCGCCCGCATCGCCGCCGGGGCCAACTCGCCCAGCGCGTTAAAGCCCGCATTCGTGGCGATGTTTATGCCAGCCTCTTTTAAAATGTCGCCTATGCTCAGTTCTTCTTCACCGGGCGCTACACCGTTCTTCTGCTGGTCTAAATATTCCCCGGTCATCCGCAGCGTCATGGGCAGCGTGTCAAGCCCAAGGTCAAGAATAGAATCGCCCAGCATGCCAGAAATGGCCTGCGGCGTCGCCAGTTCGCCCAATACCGGAATGCGCTGCAAAGCCTGCGCTGCGCCTGTAGAAGCAAGCCGTTCCCCGGCTCTGCCCAGTGCAGAACCCACTCTGGGAATTGCTTTCATGGCCGCGCTGCCAAGGGCATACTGCCCCAGCATACTCCCCATATAGCCCGCGCCATATGCCAGCGGGTTTTGTGTCTGTGCGCTCTCGCTGCGTTCTGAAAGCCCAAGAGGGTTTGCACCTTCAAACCCAGCATTTTCCCAATTACTGTCTTCTAAAGATTCTCGTATCTGCGGCACAAGGGGCAGCGCATTCCCTGCGCCGGAAAATGCGCTGCGCACCCCGCTCAATTTAGTGGCCAGCGTGTCCATAATTTGGGTTTGCATCAAAAGGCGTTCAACTTCTTCTGTGCTTTGCCCCAGTTCATGCAGCCGCCGGGCCGTCTCGTAGTAAACATCAAGGTCGGGCCCTACTGTGCCGTTCCACGTTTCCAGGGCATCCCGTACAACCTCTTCTTCGGCCTCCGTCATTTTGCGGCCCGGCTGTGCCAGTTCATACAGCATCCCCCAACTCAGGGAATCCTTTGCCTGCTGTTCATCCTGTTCTTTCTGCTCGGCCAACCGTGCTTCCAAACGCGCTTCTTCATCTAACGCAGCCTGAAACACTTCTGAATAGCTGTACCCGTCCGGTGCATACATCGCCCCCGCATCTCGCAGGTCTGCAATCTTCAAGCGTGCTTCGGTCAATTCATCTTCTATCTGCTCTAGGGCAGATTTTTCTTGCGGCTGGCCCTCCGCTTCCGGCGCCGTCTGTTGCTGGGCAAGCTCTTTCTGTTCAGCCTCTTCTTTACTGCGCTCCACCATTCCTTGGCCGGAAAGCTCCATGTATTTTTGATAATATTCGTCTCGTTGCGCTTCCATCCCGGCAATCTCTTCTTCAGAAGCGCCGCTTTGTTTGGCTTCGCTAATTCGCTGGTTTTCATTTTGCCATTTTTCTGCCCAGTATTCCTTGTTTTCCGGGTTTTGACGAAGCGCCGCTTCCTCTTTTTCTTTTCGCGCTGCGGCGGCTTCGTCCTCTTCCTTTTGCAGCTTATCCGCGTCTGCTTTGGCCTCGCGGTACGCCTGCGCTGTTCCGTTTGCCTCTGCAATAGAAACGCCTCGGCGCTTCTCGTCGTTTGTGCGCGTGTCGCCTGTGCCAGTCGCCCCGCGGGAACCATAGCGGTTTGCTCCCCGGTAAGAAGCATTCATTTCCTGTCTGGCCTGTTCAGCCTTTTCCTGTGCAACCTGCGCCGGGGTTTTCATGCTCTCCAGCGCAGCAAGGTTTTCTTCATACGTCGGGTTGAACGCTTCCCCCCACAGCGGGCTATCGTCTATGACAAAATCCATCTGAGAAGAGGCAGAAGGCTTGTATTCCTGTTCGTCCTCCAAATAGGGAATCTGCTGCTCCCCCGCTGTGTCGCGTGTCTCTCGCACTGTTTCTGTGTGCTGCTGCGCCATTTCCTTTATTCGATTCGGGTTGTTTTTCACTGCCTTTTGAAATGCTTTTTCAAACGCTTTTTTATAGACATCGCTGTTACGAATATCAGAATATTTTGCCATAGCTCCACCCACCTTTTAACGTCCTAAAAACTGTCCGGGCCTGTACCCCAAAATCTGTTGTAATGTTGCTGATGTAGGGCTGGAAAGATATTCCTCCGCATCCTTTTCAGCCTGTCGTGCAACCATATCTTCATAGAAACTATTACTGTTCTTTCTGCCGCTGGAACTGCCTTGCGTTGTGCTTGTACTGGACACGGTATTGGTCGGAGAGTATGAGCGTCCTGCTACGCTGGAAGCATAGCTGCCGCTGTTCCCCGCCAAATCCAGCATTCTATTCAGGTATTCATTGGTAAGGCTGAACTGTGTGTTGTAATTGTCGGCGGCCGCCTGCGCAATCAGGTTTGCCAAATTGTTTTCAAGCTGCTGCACGGCGTTCGCCTTCTGCATTTCCATCTCTGAAAGCTGGTTATTATACGCCTGCAAAGCGCTGGCCTTGTTCGTGTTCCAGTCGTTCATCAAATCAGCCAGGCTGTCATTGCGGCCGGAGTCAATGGTGTTGCGGCTGTTGCCGTAGTTGTTATACATGCCGGCCAGCGCGCTTTCGCTGGCGCCGCCCGAAAGGCCCTGCGCCGCAAGCTGCTGGCCCATATCGCGCTTGTTCATCATATAGTTGATATATGCCTGCTGCTGGGCGTTATCGGCCTGCTTGTTTACGCCCGAAACGCCTGTATTATAGTTCTGTTCCAACTGCCCCAGTGTGGAATCATAGTTGCTGTTCAGGCCGTTTTTCATCGTATTGTAGGAATTATTCAGGGCTGCCATGCTGCGGTCATATGCAGCCTGCGCGGCGGCGCGGCGCTGGGCCTCCAATGCGGCTGCCGCTGCCTGCTGCTGGGCGTAGATGCTTTGTAGAAGTTCTGCTTGGGAAGGGCCACGATAATAGTTCGAGCTACTTCCACTAGGTCTTTTATTCTTATCACCATAGGCTTGTTCTCTTGCAGCCTCTATGGATGCTTGAATTTCATCCTTGTTCCCCGGCAAGAAATGAGCATGTGGCTGAGGGTCTTGATTTGATGTTCTTATCATATTTCTTCTCCTCTCTACTAAAATACCCGCCCCTCTTTCCGAAGGGCGGGCACAACGTTTTGTTTTGCGCGGCTGCGGCAACCAGCCGCAGAAAATGCGCCGTGCAAAGCGGCAGGGCCGGGCACGGGGGATGTGCGCTTCCCCCGCCCGGCCCGCGCAAAAGCCCCGGCGCGTTCCGCGCCGGGGCCCCTGAACTGCCCCATTATGTGCGGACAGCACAAAAAAGAGCCCTGGTAGGAAATATTGAGTTTTAGAAGGAGAGGCGTCGCGCCAGCGGTGCCTCTCCAGTCTTTAACTGGATGCGCTCATGGTTGTAAAAGAGGATATATCGGTCAATCATCTCGTTGGCTTGCGAGAAGGTATCCGGTTTGTGGCGGGGGGTAAACTCCCTGTTTTTGGAGGGGGAAGTGGCTTATAA
>OBYM01000216.1_pt1 | contig 36842 bp, 39 predicted proteins | sample 1538191 | NCBI WGS metagenome assembly OBYM01 (sample SAMEA2580165, study PRJEB22360) | human gut metagenome | biome: human gut; feature: human-associated habitat; material: faeces | place: Denmark | collected 2008/2010 | reverse complement strand
CACTTTCCAATTTATTTTCTATTTTTATCGGCCTCACCGCTTTTATCGGTATGGCTTTGTCTACTAATTGCCAAACTTATGGTATCCTTTGGATATGGGAGGGCAGGGAAATGGATAAAGCAGATATGAAGCGCATCGGGAACCGTCTACGGGCGTGTCGCAAGCAAGCAGATTTAACTCAGGAAGAACTTGGAGAAATGGTTGGTTTCTCAAAAAATCATATTTCCGGAATTGAACGGGGACTCAATGTGCCCACCGTCCATTTTTTACTAGCAATTCACAAACATCTTCATGTAACTCCAGACCAACTCTTACTAGGGACGAAAAGTCCAGCAACTGATGATTTAACACAAAGAATAATGCGTTTATCGGATAGAGGGCAGAAAATCATCAACCAAATAATTGACATACTTCTGAAAGAGGGCTTATAATTCGGTATACTTTAAAAATTTTCTACTTCACAGGCAAAAGCTGGCAGTTATTGGGATTTTTCCATTTGACCTTTCGGGGAAAATATTGTAAAATAGCCCTCAAAGAAAGGACAGATGTACATGAATATTTTCCTCTGCGACGATGATCCGGTCTATTTGCAGGCCCTTTATGACGGCGTTTCCGCCTACATGGCGGAGCATCATCTGCCCTACGCCATCACCTCCTGCACGGACCCTGCCCAGGCCCTCTCCACCCGCAGCCGGTTCGACATAGCATTTCTGGACATTCAGATCGGTGAGCAAAACGGCATTTCCGTGGCCGAAGCCCTCCGGGAGCAGAACGAAAAACTCATTCTTTTCTTCATCACCAATTTCGACGCCTATCAGGACGATGCCATGGACCTGCAGGCTTTCCGTTTTTTCACCAAGCCCTTCTCCCAGGAGCGGCTCCGCAGCGGTCTGGACAAGGCCATGGAATACCTGGACGGCACCCAGATCGACCTGTACCTCTCCGGCAGCGACCTGGTCCGGCGGATGCTGGTGGACGACATTCTCTACCTGACCCGCAGCGGCCGGAATGTGCGGCTTTTCTCCCAGGATGGCCCCCTGGACCTTCGGATGCGCTACGATGACGTTTGCGCCCAGCTGCCCCAGCGGTTTTTCTACCCGGTCCATAAGTCCTTTTTCGTCAACGTCCACTACATTCAGGAATACCGCTACACCGCCGTGACCCTCACCGACGGCACCCGCATTCCTGTTGCGCCCCGGCGGCAGTCGGAATTTCATCAATACTGGTTCGATTACTTAAAGCGGAGGTAACGTGTATGCCCGTCTGGGTCTATATTCTGGTCTATCTGTTCGAGGGCTTCACGGCCTGCCTGTTTTTCTCAGAAATCTCTCTGCGCCGCCATCCCCTTCCGGCCTGTATCGCCGTGGGTCTGCTGACCTTCGGCCTGGCCATGGTCCAGAATGTGGCCATGGGCAACAGCAACGTTTTCTGGAACGTGATCTTTTCCGCCCTGGCGGTCTTTCTTTTTGCCCTTTTCAGCTTCTCCATGAAGCCCCTGCACATTCTGGCCTATTCCGCCATTCTCACGGCGCTGAATCTGGCTGCCGAGCTGATCGTGGTGTTCGCCACATCTTCTCTGGCCGATGCCTCCACCGAGGCCCTGTATGCCCAGTCCTACCTTTTTGCTTTGGACACTCTTGGCAGCAAGCTGCTCTATTTTCTGGCCTGCTACCTGCTTTCCCGGCTGGCCGCTCCCTCCAATCAGCGGACACGGGTGCCGGTGAGCCTGTTTCTCTACCCGGCGGCGCTGTTGGGCTGCCTGCTGGGCTTCTGGTACATCTGCGCCGAACCCGCCACCAGCGACCGGGCCCGGCAGGTGCTGACTCTGCTCAGCGTGGTCCTGTTTCTGGCCACCGTGACCCTGTTCCTGGCCTTCCAGCACGAGATACGCCGGGACAGCGAACTTCTCTCCATCCGGCAGGAATATGAGCGTCAGAAGATGGAACAGGAATATTACGGTATTCTGGAGCAGCAAAATCAGCATTTGATGATCTACGCCCACGATGCCAAAAATCACCTGGCCGCCATCCAGGCCCTGAACACCGACCCCCAGATTGATGCCTATGTGGCCGCCCTGTCCGGCGATCTGACCGCCTATGCTCAGGGCCTTCACAGCGGCAACAAAATGCTGGATGTGATTTTGGAAAAATATCTCCGGTCCTGCCGCCAGAAGGGCATCGATTTTCATTTTGAAGTGCGTGCCTGCAACCTCTCCCAGGTGGCTCCCACGGACCTGGTGACGATTCTGGGCAATCTTCTGGACAACGCCCTCACGGCGGCGGAGGCCTCCCTGGGGAAAACCATCACCCTGGACACCGCCTGCCGGAACCATTACAGCGTACTGGTCCTGTCCAACAGCTGCGACGCCCCGCCCCGTTCCAACGGCAGGCAGCTGCTTTCCACGAAGCCCGATGCCCGACTCCACGGCTACGGCCTGAAAAGTGTGGCCAGCGCCCTGAGCCGCTACGCCGGGGACTATTCCTGGGACTATGACCCCACCGCCGCCACCTTCACCGTGACCATTATGCTAGGTCTCTAAAGAAGTTCATCTTCATTTTCTGTTGTAAAAGCCCTTCAAGTGGGTACTTCTTTGAACTGCCATCATGGCAGCCCCCTGCTAGCAATGCAAGCTTATACTTCCCCTTATGAAAATCACAGTAAATAATAGCAGTTGCTTGTAAATGACCCGTTTGGCCGTTTTCTGTATTCCTTCCGTACCAATCCAGCCAATTCCAAGTCTCGAATGGCCCTACGGACCGTTCTTACTGAAATAGACAGTTCTCTAGCTATTGTCTTTACGGCAGGCCATGTTTTACTTTCCTTATCGCAGCGGTCATGAAGATAAATGTAGACAAACTTCGCTCTGGAGGGGAGTTCGTCGTAAGAATATAACTTTCGATAATATGCCACTAATCTGCCTCCTCCGCATGAGAATCTTCACTTTTAATAATTGTTCTGGGTGCCGTCCTTTCTTCTCCAATTTCCCTGTCCCTTTTATCATGACGCATAGTTTTTAATTCAGCTCCATTTCTGCCACTCGGGTTTTTCCTTGGCTCAGTATTTGTCTCCCATGTGCTGCAAGGTTCTTCCATCTTGCGGTTACTGCGTGGAGTCATTTTCTCGAGGCATCCTTCAGGCTCTATTGGCGGATACTTTTCCAGAATAGCATTCATGATCTCTATTTTATCTGCATAGGTCACCTTTCGATTCCCATGTTCTGGGACGGCATAGGGATGTTCCTCATCAACGCAAATGCCCCACTGAAAAAAGAGCCTCAGATGGACTTTCATGGGGTGGCTCCCGGTTTTCATAACAACAAAATCTCCCTTTGGGAGAGAACGCAGTTCTTCCGGAGTAAGCAGCGGACGTTCCATCATTTGCAAAGATTCCGATGTATCCTTTCCGCCTCGTGAAACGGATCCAGACAGCACCGTTCGGCTTCCCAGCGCCTTGGAAAGGGCCTCTGCAGAGCTGCTGTTTGGCGCAAACCCGCCGAAAAGTGTAACTTGCGTGTTGTCCACAATAATCTCTGCTCCCTCCTTTCCATAGTTTTTATCCAACTGAGCAAAACTCTGGATGATTGGCACAATTTGCAATCGCCGGGAGCGGGATGCTGAGAACATCATTTCCGCAGATTCTATTTTGGGGAGCGTCCCGAACTCATCGCAGAAGAATACACATCGATTCTTCAGTTTCCCGCCGTTCTCATCCGCAACAGAAAGGATCTCCCGGTACATTTGCTGCAAGAACAAGGAGATCAGGAAAAATGTATTCGGATTTTCCTCCGGCATAATAAGGAAAATTGCAGACCGCTCTTTGCAAAAGGACTCTGCATCGATCTCTGTGTCGAAACATAGCAACTGTTCCAACTCGGAGTCCAGAAATACGTTCAGCCGGGACAATGCCGTAGACATGACGGCTGCCATACTTTGCTCAGCTGTGTTCAGAGCCGCTCCGGCGAACCACTTTGCCTTATGGTCATCCGGGAGCAAAGCCATAAGCTCCTGAAACTGGTTTTCTCCTTTCTTTTTGGAAGGAGCCAGTAACTCCTGAATGACTTTAAAGACAGAAACGATGTGTCGCTTTTCCGGAGCGCAGAACTCCGCTACCAGAAGGATCGTAGCGGTCAGGAGTCCTTCTGCTGCATCGTAAAAATACGCATTCTGGCCAAAAGAACCGGCGTCCATTCCGGAAAGAATAATGGTTTTCGAGATGATTTTTGCATACTTCTCCGCTTTGGCTTTATACACCAGTTCCTCTGGGTGCGTTGCAGAAAGATCCATATACTTGTTGACCAGATGCAACAGATTATTTCCGTTAGAGCGGGTAGGATTTCGCAGATCAATGACAGAAACATGATAGCCGTACTGCTTGGCAATGGTCCCGTAATTTCGCATCACATCACCCTTGGTGTCGGTAGACAGGAATGACATCCCACTGGCACAGGCATACTCGATGCACGGATAGAGCCAGTAAGCCGTTTTTCCAACACCCGCTGCGCCGATCATCAATACATGGACATCGCCGGTATCCACAAGCGCTGTCGTATTCCCCGTACATCCCACCACGATTCCCTGCGGCAGAGGTTTTCCGTTTACTGTAGGCATCTTTCCATCCTTTGCTGCCTGCCTCCAAGCCGCTGGAGAAAACGGAATATGCCGGTAGGTTTTTCGTATTTCCGCTTTGGTCGCCCATCTGGCTGTTCCATGCTGTCCATCCCCCACAGTTCTGGCCTTAATTCCATTCAAGCCATAGATATGGGACAAAGCCGTGATTCCGCCCAGCACACATAGCATGATCGCCGCTGCTACAATCAAAATTGCAGTACCGGACATACCTTCTCCTCCCGCATATGCACCAGGTCCTCATTCCAATCCTTTCGAATTGGTATGAGGACCTGCGTCTGTATTCCCTGTGCTTTCAGCTTTTCTGCAATCCTTAGATCCGCCGCCTGCCCCACCTCGTCATTATCCAGGCACAATACGACTGTTTGGATACCAGGATTATCCCGCAGCATCTGAAACAGCACTCGGTCTGCAACGCCGCAACAGGCAGCATAGCTGTACTGCTGCCAATCGCCCCGCTCCATGGAGAGAAACGAAAGCAAGTCAATGGGCGCTTCAAAAAGGTACAAGTATTCCCCCGTCCCACTCCAATGGAAACTGTACTCCGGTACACTGCCCGGAACATTTCCCTTAAAAGTCGAGTTCATTCCGGTCCCCCGGAGGCTGGCATGCCGGGGCATTCCGTCAGGGTCCATGCCAACGAAGACGACATTGTGGTATTGCTCTGACTCATAAATCATTTGTCGAGCCGCAAAGGTCCGCACCACCTCCCGATCCACTCCCCGTCTGTTCACAAGATAGGCATAGACACGGCGCATATTCTCATTGGCTTTTGGCAGCGCAAATGCCTTTGTTTGTCTCGGAACAGCTAAAGTCTTATGCAGAAAAGCATCGCCCTTCCCCAGTAGATATGCTACTGCGCCAGGATAATCCATTCCATAATATCTCCGGACAAAATCCACCGCATCTCCTCCGACCCGCTCATACTGATTGAACCAGAGGTTCCCCCGAATCGTTACTTTCTGAGCACCATCCCGCCATTCGTACTCCGACCCGGAACGTCTCATCACCTCCCCTCTGCTTTGGAGAAAAGCCGCCAAATCTGTCTGCCGTGCCTGCTCTCTCTGCGCCTGTGTAAAAGGGACATACTGCATCATCGTCACTCCTCTGAACTTTTACGCTTTTTGTATTTCCGTACTTGCACCTTTGCGTTATGCTATCCTTGTTTTATCCCGTGCGCTGCTTCCTTTTCGCTGATTATCCGCCTCTGCTTTTGGTCCACATTCCATATTCGGAGTTTCTGCGGCATTTCCATCTGCTCTTGAAAAATCCGGCTGATATCCTGCAGTAAGCGCATTGTTCCCGTCGCTGCAGACCACACCTGCCCGGAACAAATATATCGGAGGAAAGACTCTGCATGCGGATTCCCCTGCCCTGCTGCAGTATGAAGATACTTCATTCCTTTTGAAATATCTTTTGGGACCTCGCCTCCAAAAAAATACAGCTTTCCAAGCTGATAGGCTGCATAGTCGTTTCCTGCTTCCACAGCAATTTCGAAGTGCGCAATTGCCTTTCCTACATCTCGATATGCCTGCTCCTTCAGTCGTATCCTTCCGGCCAGGTATGCTGCATATGGATTTTTCATTGCACTGGCGTGCTCCAAATACTGGATAGCACGCTCCATGTCTTTTGCCACGACCTCTCTTTTATAGAGGAGTTTTCCGTAGATGTATTCCGCATTTGGGAATTGCATATCCGCAGACCGTTCCAGAAATGACACGCCCTCCTTCCAATTCTGCGGCAGCAGATCCCCATCCACCAGGGCTTTTCCAAGCGTGTAGCAAGCATACGGATTGTCCTGCTCCGCAGAACGCCGCAGCAGCGCTTCCCCACGAACCGTATCCTGTTCCGTAGGATCGCCTTTCAAAAGTGCTTTCCCCAGCAGGTATTCAGAAAACGGATTGTCCTCTTCTCTTATAGATGCTTCCAGCCACCGGGCAGCCTGTTCCACATCCTGCGGCACATCTTTGCCATAAAGATACAATTTACCCAACCGGTACTTTGTCACCCCGCAACCCATAGTGGCTGCACGGGTCAGCAGTTCCACCGCTTTCAGCGGATCATACGCCGCACTGTCCCGCAGCAACATTTCCTTTGCCTGAAAATACAGTGTCCACATCTCAGAGCCTTTTCCACCGAAAGAAGAAGCCGAGGTCTCCACCTCTTCCATTGGCAGATCATCCTCCAGCAAAGTCGAGTCTTCCGGAACGTCCGCAAAAAAAGCGTCCAAATCCAGCGCACTTTTGATTACTGCATTTTGGATAGAACGAAAGGCTTCATTCTTCCAAAGCGGCACACGTTCCGGTAGTTCCTCCGTATAAGTGCGGATGACCTCCTCCCGCTGCTGGTACCACAGGTCATACAATGCTGCGATGTGACGATCGGATGCCAGTTCTTCTACAATTTCATCTACCAATGCCTTCTCTCCCGGTTTCAGGAAGGCGTAAACTTTCTTTCCCTTCGTCGATACCAGTCCTCCGGAAAGTTCCCGGAGTTTATCTTCCAGAACAGAAGGCAAACTCTCTCCGGTCTGGATTCGCTCTGTAAGTGCCTTCATTTGCTCCCTGCACCGCTCCCGCAGGGCATCCCGCTGTGCTGTCTGCGCCTCATAAACAGAAAGCAGATCCTGTGCAAAGATTTCTCTAGCAAGTGACGAGCGTAGCTGCTCCACGCCTTTCTTGGTAAGATGCCCTTGTTTCGGCTTGTCGGAGTACACCATAAGATGCACATGCGGGTGGTGAGCCTCATTGTGGAAGGCCGCATACCATTTCAGCTCTGGCAGAGGAATATGAAACGCTTTTGAAAAATCTTCCGTGTGTCCACGAAGCAGGTCCCTCCAACGCTCTCCGGTATCAAATCCAAGCCGCACCGCATCTTCACGGCGCAGAGAAAGGATGACAGTCCATACGTTTCCTTCATAGAGATTCAGTTCTTCCGAAACCTTTCCAAGCCTGACGGTTTTTCCCGCATCCGTAAAAAGACCGTGAGAGCCAAAATACTGCGCTCTCGGTCTCGTCGCAATATAATCCGCATAGGTCTTAGCCGAGCATATTTCATCTGCGTACTCATCAATGGCTCTGGTCAAGAATGCAGACGCATTTCCCACATTGGGAGCGGCAATATAGTTTTGGAACTCCGGAAGTTCCATCGTCGTCCGGAAATCCTTCTGTATCTTTGCAATCAACCGTTTCTGCTTTTCCGTGGCTGGACCATACTTTCGAGTATCATCAATTTTCTCCACGCCTTCTCTGGTCGCAATATATTTTGCGTATCCACCGGCCCGATCTGTTGGCTTCAGATACTGGAATTTAGTAACCAGCTTTGCCACGGATCACCCCTTCTGCCAATCTACAGCGTCTTCCAGGGAGAACGTACCATTGAGCCTCTTCACTTCCTGTACACAGGAGCCACGGAGCCTCGCCAATGTTTCCGGGGCAATATCATAATTGGCCGCCAGAACATTCATCATCATAGCCTGTTCCACTGCCAGCTTAAAAAGCATTCGGTTCGTCCGACTGTTACTTTCGGACGCAATGGAACGCATATTGGAAAGGAAAAGGTTTGGCAGATAGTTGGAAGGATCCTCGGCGGTCAGGTAGCCTACATAGAATCGGACCGCTTTCTCAATAAACTCCGATCGACTGATGCAGTCATCCTGTCGGTAAAGCTCTCTGACTCTTTCCAAGGTCTCCGGGTATAAATACAAAGCAAACTTAATTTTATCTTTCGGCACACTCATATAGGTGGGCTTTCCTCCTTATCTCTATGACTCCCGAAAAAGTCTCGGAACATGGGTGCATTTGGCCGCAACCTGGCAACCAGAATTTCAAAATTGCAAACAGGTTGGCACCCTTTCTCATTTTTCAAGAAGTTGTCAGAACTCCATTGATAAGCCAAAACTGCCGCAAAATTCCCTTGCGGTCGGCATTGCCGTCCGCCGTGAGCAGAGAAGGGGTCGCCCTGCGACCCCTTCCTTTTCTCCTGCTTGCACAGCGTATCCGTGTACACGGTGCCTCACTGCAGAGGCTGTACCTGTTTTTCCCGAATGTTCTCGCCTGCTTCCATATCCATTCGGCCTCCGTTGATTTCCTTGCCCGCCAAAAACGCATGGAATATTTTTTCCCGCTCACCGGAGCCTCGATACCCGCCTCGGAACGCTCTGTATGCAGCAACAGAAATATCGTACAGGTCATAGCACTGCATCTCCCTGCACCCGCAGCTGCAAACTGAGATGTTTCCCTTATCCAAGTCAAATTCCATCAGGGCTTGGATCCGGAAGTCCTCCAGCATCTGCTCTTTCAGCACATGGAACCGTTCTGCAGATATCCGTTCAGAACCCCAAAAGGCATCTGCGAGTGTTTGCACATCTGTGTTCAGTTCTCTGCGAGCGTACAAACGGTACCGGTAGCTCGCTGCATAAAAGGAAAGAAACTGCTGATTGGTGAAGAAGAAGTCCATTCCATTTTCTTGCACATGGTACAAAGCAAAACGCTTTCCCATTTCCTGCATCTGATGCTCCCTTTCCCCCTGCATTTGGAGTTGTGCTTCGATCATGAACTGCTGCTCCGTCGGCACAAGTTGCTCATAGAGGATTTCCAGGTATCCTTGCAGCTTTTGCTCTAAGGATGTCCCCTCCTGTTCCAATGCCATTTTCAGTGCTGCAGCTTTCTGTTCCTCAAAAAAGGTGGTGATCTCAGTGCTGTTCATGTTCTTGTGCCTCCTGGACTACAGATACATTTTTCTCTCCCCTGGACTTCTTTATTTTCGGTTGTGCGCTCTCCACCGTACCGGAGCGAAGTACAAAGAAGTCCCGCACTCCGGCAGGGACGTTCTTGCAGTACAACCCTTCCAAAGCTTTTACCAGTTCATCCTCCACCTCCATTTGCTTCTGGCCCAGATAAAGTCTCAATGCCGCAAGTTTTTCTTCTTCATACGAAATCGTAACGATTGCCTTTTTCATGGTGTTCCTCCTGAATGGATACGATATTGATTTCTATAAAAATAGAAGCTGCCGTAGGATGCCCGTAGTTCCCTTGTCTCATCGCTTTGGTCCAAGGGTGCTTCGAAATGAATCAGCACATAATCGGATGCCTCCCGGATAGCGGAGGCATTCTGTAACTTGACAAGTACATCCGAAAATTCCCCGTCGAGTTCATCACAAAGAAAATCAAGCTGCATGGTCAAATCTCCAACAGAGCAATTGCGTGATCTGGCATAGGAAAGCAGTTGCGCTTTCCTATCCTGGAATGTCCATTGGGCCAGCCCATATCCAGCCCCGTCGGTTGTAAACCCGGCGTATATCCCGCTGTCCACTGCCTGTGTATACGCCCCGTCGGTGTAACCCAAAAGATCCTCGTAGCTGTCCTGCAAGTTGTCAGCGGACAGACCGCTTTCTGCATAGAGGTTTCCCATTAAGGCAGCTGTACCGTAGGGGTTGCCGATTTTTGCATAGAGGGCATCCCAAATCAGGCCTTCATTTTCACTGACTGGAATATCGCTGATATAGCGAATGTACGGGATCTTGAGCCAGTGCGTCCATCCATTGTCTTCAACGGACGTTTGAATCACACCTGACGTCGTTCCGCTTGCGTGAATGACCTGTCCGTCTCCAATGTAGATGCCGATATGGCCTTCATGCCATACAGCCAGTCCCGGAATTTCCGGGAGGGTGTCAATGGTACCTTTTTCCAATGCGTTTTCGTACATCGCATCCGCATCAATATCCGGCATACCATTGACAGCATATCCAATATCATGCGTATCCGGATCAAACCAACCATATCCCTTGATGAGGCCGACGCAGTCAGCGGTTCTGGTCCCAAGCCAATGCGATTCAATGAACTCAGAATACGGACCGATCTCATCGGGGTACTGTTCCAACTTGGCTTTGTATCGGCCTTTTGTCAGCACCTGACCATAGGTTCCCCAAACGTATCCCCAGCCTTTTTTCTTGGCATTCTTCGCCCAGGTCACGAGGTCGAGGTTGTTCTTGGTATAGGGATCCACATAACCGGCAGTGGAGATATAGACCGCTCGGATGGTACTCATCACATGGGAGAAGTCTTCTGCACGGATCTCTGTTCCGAATGCCGTATTCACAGCGGCAATGAGCTGACTGTCCGTCTGCCCTTCCGCAAAGCATCCAACCAGCTTGTCCACGAATTCTGCTTCCTCAGTAACGTCAGAAAGCGCAAGCACATAAAGCACTTGCGCCTCCTTTACCCGTTGCGCATTGAAGCCTGCTGCGGTCATTGCGTTGTCAATGGCATACATGGTATTTTCCACAACCTTCAGCCTGTCTTTTTCTTCTGCGGACAGATTCTGCACCACGATCTGCTGGAGGCGGGCTTCGTCAAATTGGATGTCGCCATTCAGGATACTGACGATTGCCGCTACCGGCAGGCAGATGAGAATAATGATTCCGAGAAGGATGCCGCCCACGGTTTTCAGAGCCTTTTTGTCCGTCAGGATGGAAACGGCTATCTTCTTCAGGGCAGCGCCTACCGTTACGCTCATCAGCGGCCTCCAGCCTTACCAAACATGGCCGCCTTGTACTCCGGCGCAATTACCTGCAGCAAATATCGCTCATTCCCGCAGCGGTACAGGCAGGTTCCTCTTTCCGGATACTTGATGCGTTCAAATTCCGATGGCTCCACCTGCAAGGCATCCATATACTCCTTGGGATTACACTGCCCGGCATTGAAGAGGAACTGATGGGTAGGGATACTGAACAGCGGTTTTGTAAATTCCCGAATGGACGGAATCAAAAAATCCTCGATATTCTGAGAGGCCAGAATGATCGAGGAATCCTTTTTGCGCACACGCTTCATGGCGTTGCGGACATATTCGATTGCAGTCATATTGGTCAGGAACAGATACAGCTCATCGATGGAGGCCGCCGTATTGCCTTTGCCCAGCAATTCGTTGCTCATAAAGGAGAGGATATTAAAGAGCATGGCGTTTTTCAGCCGCTTGTTGGTGTCCATAAGGCCTTTCACACCAAAGACCAGGAAATTGGAATCCGTGATATTGGTATGCCCATTAAAATACTTGGATTCCGCACCGACACACATAGAGTGGATGCCGAGGCACACCTCCTGGAGAATTTCCTCAGTGTACAGGTATTTTCGCTGTTTGTCATAGCCATAGAATTCTTCCTCGCACAACTTATAGAAATCCTCCATGATGGGAAAGTCCGTGGGGCGTTTTGTGCTGTAATCCGTGGCGTCGGTGATGCCGAATCGGGCATACAGTTTGGTCAGGAGAATCTCAATAGTGTCAAGCTGCACATCATTGAAATCCTTATAGGCACGGAAGAAATCTTTCAGAAAGGCGATGTGCTGAGAGAGCCTTGTAACCTTCTTGAAGGCTTCCGGTGCAGTCAAATCCAGTTCTTCCGGGCCGTCCGTCCACGCTTTCGGCTCCAACGGGTTGATGGTGTACTCACCGGAAAGAAAGTCGATATAGCAGCCGCCCAGCGCTTCGCTCAGTTCTTCATACTCGCACTCCGGGTCAAGGCAGATCACCCGCTTGCCGGACTCCCGGATGTTGGTCAGAAGCAGCTTCAGAAGATAGCTTTTTCCCTGGCCGGAGTTGCCCAAAATCAGGATGTTGGAGGTGGTCTTGTCCTCCGCACGGCGGTCAAAATCCACAAGGATGTTAGTGCCGTACTTGTCTCTGCCAATATACAATCCATGTGGGTCAGTTTTGCCCGAAAAGTTGAAGGGGTACAGATTCGCCACCGAACTGGCCGGCAGGACACGTTCGAACTGGGCGCCAAACTGATTGTACCCCGTAGGCAATACGGAGAGGAAGCCTTCTTTCTGCCGGAGCGTCAGACGATCCACAGAGATTTTGGAACGGGTCAACTCCATGGAGATATCGGATTGCAGTTCTTTGAGGGCATCCAGACTCTTTGCCTTCATCTCCAGGAACACAGAGCAATGGAGCAAAGGCTCCTTGTTCTTCCGAAGGTTCGCCAGCAGTTCAATGACATCCTGAAGGTTTCCTTCCGCTTCAATGGTTTCATTCATATCGTTGCTGCCGGTTTTCAGCTTGTTGCGCCGGGTGGCATTCTGCACGATCTTACGCTGCTCCACGCTCTCTACCAGCCGGTGATAGATTCGCAGGGTCACACCGCTGCGATCCGCCAACTGGGCCAGAATTGCCTGTTCTTCTGTCGTAGGCGGATACTCCCGAATGGCCCACACGCACCGGTAGGAATCCCCCAAGATATAATGGTCGCTCATAAATTTAATGGTGCCGGGCAGAATGCAGTCGAAGAAATCCTTGGTGCGGATTTCCTCCACCTGCGCCGGGGTCAGCACCTTGTGCTTGCGCTTAAACATGGCGGTGCCTCCTTCCGTTCCAGAAAACCAGGCATCCGGCAGCGGACAGCAGAAGGAGGGCTGCCGCAATGCTCTTAGTCTGTTTCTTCATCTTCGCTCACCTCGTAATACTGTTCTCCATCTCCATCCGGCATCTGTTCACCGTTCATGCTGGCTTCAAAGTAAATGGCGAGGAAGCGTTTGATATCCGCTTTCTTCATACGCCTGACTTCAAAACCCTGCTCGGAGATGATCTTTTCAATGCGGTTGGCGGTGTCAAACACCTGCTTGTCCTTATTGCCCCGCAGACGGGCTGTAAAGAGGAACTGTCTGGCCGTCGCCATTTCCACCTGCACATTGTCCAGGAAGTCGATGTCCTTTTGGATCAGCTTCCGGACTTTGCTGTTCTGCTCCGCTTCCAGCCTGTCTTGAAGATACGCCTTGTTGTCATCGAAGCATTCGGAAGAATCGGTACAGGTAATCTCAATATCCGGGATAGCGGACAGCACCATCATGAGATGGCGGATCTTGATCTCGATACTGACACGAGACAGCACCGAAATATTGGTGGGCGAAACCAGGTAAAACAGGAGTTCCCCCCTTTCCGTCATCAAGCCATACCTGGTAAAACGCTTTATGCCTATCATATCCTGCACAGACCGGCCTTTTTTCTGCTTTCTCTCTAACATCACTGGCAATCACCTCCATTCGTAATACTGCTGTGTCGTGATGAAATACCGGGCGGCATACCGCAGGAAGTCCATAATGGTGGTGTCATCCATACGGATGGTCAGGAAAGCGTAGCACAGGGTTGCTGCCGCAGGCAGCAGAACATGAAGCTCTACCAAAATCAAAATGGACAGCAGGGCAGCAATGCCCAGGATGCAGAAATCCTTGAGACTCCAAAACCACATACTGGCGGAGGCTTTCAGATTCTGCGGGTAAAGATAATGGGTCATGTTTGACCTCCCATGGTAAAAGATTCACCCCAGGTATCCTGACAGAATTCCTGGGGTGTTTGACCGTATGCTTCCTGAATGCTCTCTGTAATCATATCTTTGATGAGCCGTGCTTCGGCCTCTGTCGGCTCGTGCCGATTCCAGATTTTCTTTCATGTTTCCCTTCTTTCACTGTTTTGACAAAATGCTCATTTCTGCGCATAAGAAAAGGGCACCGACAAAGCAGTGCCCTCCCAAAATGCAGTTTACATGGTTGGCCCTTCCAGGATTGGATCTTCAACCATTGCCATTTCATACGCAGGCCGAATAATCAAATCGTAACGGGATGACAGGTAGCGCTGATAAAACAGCTTTTGCAGTTCCATGATGCCCTCAACCCGGTCAATGAACTGTGCGATCTTTGCCATGTCGATTCTCGGCACGATCCGCAGAAGCGCATCATTGCAGTCTTCGTTTTCCCCGCTGTTCAGAAAATCGTAGTAGTTGATCTTCCGGCCCCGGAGTCTAATTGCGGATGTGGGGAACTGATACACTCTCGCATGAAGTTCCGATTCCTCGGAAAGTACCTTCCGCATAACCTTTTCGTCAGCCTGGGGCAGCAGACAGCTTCCGCAGTCAAACACCGGGGCAATCTCTGTCTCTCCGGTGTTATCATCGTACAGGAATCCCCAGTTGCCGTTATGCCGGTCGAAATTTCCCAACAGTGCATCTGCGATGAACATATCCCAGAAATGCGCCCGGAGAACGGTTGGGGAGACATACTGCTGCCTGTCGATGGTATCCATGATATCATTCAGTTCCGTTCCGCTTCCGTTGCTGTCGGAGTCAAGAATGGTATTCTTGATGGAACAGAAGTCAAACAGCCGCTTTCCTCCGGTGGAAAAGTCCTTGCAGGCACACACGGTTTTCGTCTTGCCCTTGACAGTGTAAGTGCCCAGGATCGTTTCCTGCGCCGGGATCCCCAGCATATTGAAAATGCTGCTGGCAATGTGTTCACTGATACAGCTATTGGTGTAGGACAGTTCTGTTGGCTTTCCCTCTCCTGAGGGAGGGAACTTCAGCATATAGATTTCACCATCATACGAAACCGCGATCTTGCTTCCGTTGGCTCCGTTATAAGCACGCCCCGGAATGATTCTGCAGTCTGTAAAGTCAATCATTGTTTGCCTCCAAATATGAATTTCTTCCGCAGGTAATCTGCGTGTTCCGGCGTGATCACGCCATCGCTGATCTGTGCCATATTGATGCTGCCGTACAACTCACCCCAAAGGCAGTCCAAGAGGCTGCTGTGATTTTTCATGCCTTCCTTATAGGCGTCCAGATCATGCTGCAAATACTCCGGCAGACCATATTCATAGGCTTGCTCCCGCTGGGACTGGTGAATTCCTTCTTCGGTCAGCAGTTCCATTGGCACATTCAATGTTTTAGCCAGTTTGTATACGGTCTCAGCGGAACATTTCTCCAACTTGGTTTTTCCGCTGCAAATATCATTCAGCGTCGCATGGGGCACACCGGACAGAACCGCAAGGCGGTATTTCATCATTCCGCGCCTTGCAAGCAAATCTTCAATCATCATTCTAACCACCCCCGGTTTTATTATATCGGCACGTCGAAATAAAATCAAGCGTTTTGTGGGAAATCCGGGTGATTTTGCTTAACCGGAAGCCTTTGCAATGCTTCGGGTCAGGTTGATTGCCGTGGTGGTAGCATGAACGACGGACATCATATTCACCTTCACAGAACTGTCGAGACCAAACTGCTGGGCAATTCGTGGTACTTCATTTGCAGCTAGCATGATCCCCAATCCCATAAGCATGTGATCCGGAAAGGTCAGCAAGCCCAAAAACAGCAGACTTGTCTGCATGAATGCAGTTAAGCAGATTGCGGCGACCTGCTTGCACCACTGGGTAAACCCATCCGTATAACCTCTTGGGACGGAGAACATGTACAAGCTGCCAACCGCCATCTGCACCAGCAGAATACCACCCCTTTTAATATTCTGAAAGAAAATCTTGATCACGCAGTAGGCAAAGGCAATGAGGCACAGCAGATTGAGCAGTCCATACCGGACATCTTCCGCCATCGCAAAACTCCCCAGCAGCACATTGGTGCTCTGCCCCGCCAGATCCAGCGTCTGTTCTCCGGTCAGTGCGCCGATCAGGTCGTGGGAAAAGGTATTTTGCAGGCTGATGCAGAACTTATAAAGTTCCACCGGCACAACGCCGATGAGCGAACAGGCAAAAAAGCCTTTCAGAATATTGATACTGGTGGTGCGGATATTTGCCCGTCCGCATTGGTATTCGATTGCCACATCAAAGACGGCAACCACCAATCCGGCAACAAAAAGCGTCCAGCCAAAAAGCGTAAACAACCGAATGGTTTCTTTTACCCACGACAGTTCGAAGATGTCTGCGCCCATATTGCCCATCATGGTAAAAAAGTCGGCAACAGCGCCAAAGATGATTTCATACATCCATTGGAGCATGGAATCGAATATCGAGTTGGCAATCTTTGTTCCAAGATATTCGATGGTATCACTGATGACGCTGCCGATGCCGGAGATCAGGTCTCCAAGCCAATCGAACATTAGATTTCATCCTCCTTTGGGAAAGAACAGTCGCCGCAGATGCGACGGCTTTCGTTTAAATGATGTCCCAGATATACAGCGGTGCGGTCAGGGTGAAGATCAGGCAGGCAAACAAAATACAGGGCGCAGCAAATTCAAACTGCCCGTGTTTCCGGTACTCAAAATAGCTGGTACCTACCTTTACGAAGAACAGAACAGCCAAAACCAGATCAATGGCCGGAAATATCACGTTATTCACCACCGACTGTACCTGTGTCTTCGCTGCATTCCATGTATTCTCCACGGCACCGGCTACATCTCCGTCGGCTGCAAATGCGGTTACGCTCATGGCAGTCATCAACAGCACAACCACTGCCACACAAAGCAGTGTTCTCATCGTTTTCCGTTTCATTTCAGATTCCCTCCAATTCGTTTCGTGATTTCCTTCTCGGTGATTTTGCGGGTACGGATATTGAGATGCTTGCAGAACTGGATATCCCTGCGCATTTCCTGCGTCACCTCATCCCCGATCATCCACAGTTCATCGCAGAGCCAGAGCAGGCTCTGACCGGCCGCTGCGCAGGCATCGGCATAGTCCTTTTCCAGGCGAAGCCCATAAAAATACGGCAGCACCGGAGTGCAGCCGCTTTTTAAGGCATATTCCGTATACCGCTTTGCTTTGCAAAGGTTCTCGTCCGAGTCGCTTCCAACGGGAGCACAGATATAGACCTTTTTCATTCTGTTCCTTCCTTTTCTGTTGTTTCTTCATGGATTCGCACGCAGTACACTGCAAATCGCATTTTATGCCCGCTGCCGTTGTAGTAGCAGGTCAGCAGCGTTACCATATCCCGGCCCTCCTGAATTTTGACTTTGTCCACATCGTAGGATTCGATTGCTTTTGCTTCTGTCACCCGGTAGCGGAGCGTGTCCCACATATTCGTAATTACGACTTCATCTCCGGGTTCCAGATCAACGATGTTGTAGAAGTATTCGCCATGATGCCAGCCCCGGTGTCCTGCGATCACGCAGTTGGTATTGCTACCCCCTACCGGCAGGCTGGTCTGGGACAGGTGTGCTGCGCCAAGGGAAAGGTGGTCGTTGGTGGCTCCCAAATAGATGGGCATTTCCAATTCAATTTTGGGGATGGAGAGGACCGCAAAAATCTCATCCTCCACTCCAAAGTCGCCAAGGATAATACTTGACTGCTGATACGACCATGAATTGGAAAGCCCTGCTTGCCGCTCCTCCCAAATCTGCGCATTATAAGCGCAGACAGCGTCCCACAGCGCTTGATGCTCAATGGTTTCCGGTGGTGCAGTGACGGTATCCTGCTGAACGGGTGTTTTCTCTGCCGGATGCACCCGTTCTAAAAAGCTGCTCGCATGAGCGGCTACCGCTCTATCCAGGGATTGCCCACGGAGGAAGGGATACGCAAGCAAGGCACACCCCGCAAGGAATACCAGAATCATGGCTCCCATGAGCATCCGCTGTGCCTTATGCATGGTGTTTCCTCCCCAACTGAATGCTCCATAACAGAATTCCAAACCCTGTGACCACAAGGATTCCAACCAGCACGCCCTTCCCATACTGCCGCTCCCATGTGGACGGCGCAGAAGTATTTTCAGCTTCTATGGTTTCTTCCTCAGCCGGTTCTGTATAGGGGATTCTTTCTCCCCGTACCAACAGCCGATGGGTATTGATGCCATAGGGCGTACAGGTCACCAATGTACACAGGTCCTTGCCGGATTCAATTTCCAGCAGACTGGTTTCATATGGCAGCACGGTATGGATTTCTGTGACTCTATAGGCAAGCCGCTGCCCCAGTACATCCAGGTAAAAAACATCCCCAATCTGCATATCAGGAAGATTGGAAAACATTTTCTGACTTGCCATGCCGGAATGGCCCGTGAGAACCGTATGGGTTCCGGTGCCGCCCACCGGGAGAGAACTGCCCAGCAGATGCCCCACGCCTTTGGCCAGCGTTCCGTCGTCCGTGCCGTGGAGGATTGGCAAGTTTACATCTATACTCGGTATCACGGCATACCCCATAATGCCGTTCCCGGCAATATTAAGCTGGTCGGCATATTGATCGGAGGCCCACCGAAGAATGTCCTGGGAAAACGCTTCTTGCACTCCGGGCTTCAGCATCTCGTTATACCGGTGTGCCAACTCCAGCGCCTGTGCTTTTTCGGTTTCGTCCGTTCTTTCAAGAATCTCGCTATAATCCGCATGGATGGCAGATTGATGGGCAGCGTTATATTTCTCTGCAATCAGGGGATACAGGGTCAAACCCAAGGCAATGAGAAACGCAGTCACCGCCAGCAGAATCGTTATGGTTTTCCTTTTCATTCGCTCTCCTGAAAGGGAGGCCCGGAACATCACGCCCCGGGCCTCGGATGATTTACTTGCGCTCCGTATCAGACTTCTTTCGGACAGCCAGCACAATCACCAGTGCCGCACCAGCCATCATCACAATGCCGATAACGCTCAGCAGCATGGTGCCGTTGTCGCCGGTATCGGGCAGGTCAAATCCGGGATTGTTGACCACCGTCAGCAGCGCTTCTGCATTGGCGCTGCCGTTATCCTCCCGCATATCCACGGCATTCCCATCCACTGTTGCGGAAGCGGTGAGCATATTGTAGACCAGCGTCTTCTGGGGGATGCCGCTCAGATGCAGATCATATCCCCCATCAAAGGCATAGTGGGGATCGTTCTGGAGGACACCCAGCACATCCTTCGTATAGATAGTGCAGGGGCGGGTGACATCGTCGTCGGCAGTGATGACCACATGAATCTGATCCTTCAGCAGCACATAGCCGTTGGCAGTCTCAATCTCGGTCAGCACATATTCATCATCTTCCAGGCCCTTGACAACGATCTTACCGAAGCTGCCATCAGAGGTGACGGGATAGAACACGGTGGCATCGGCCTCCTCCGTCACATGGCCGGTGACATAGTACACACCCTCCGCGTCATTGCGGGTAGCAGTGACCCAATAGCCATCGGTTTCGTTCCGGATTTTGAACTTCACATGCTTGAACATCCCGGTATCCTCGGCAGTTTCGCTGTCCTTGTCGGAGAACACCTTGGTCAGATCAATGCCAAAGGAGTAAACATGGGCATCGGAAATCAGGGTATCGTAGTAGTCGGAACTGGTACGCTTCCAGGTAAGCACCACTTCGTTCTCGTTGCCTTCCTGGCCGAAGACCATGGAGGCATTGGAGTTGACGGTGGCCGTGTAGGTCAGACGGATGGTGTAATTGGAGTAGCCCATATACACATGGCCGTTGACATTTTCCGTGCGGCCGTTCATTTCAGCCAGACCGGCTTCCGTGATGTCAACGGTCATATGGCGGTCGTCGCTGGAGTAGGTGACAGTAAACTTTCCATCGTTTCGGGTCCAGGATGCCACCTTGTCGGTGCAGTCCCGATCGGTAAAAATCTCGATTTTTACGCCGTCAGCCTTGCTATAGGACAAGCCCTCAGAAAGGGTGTCATAGAAGTTGTACACGGTCAGGCTGGTGGCATCGGAGGTAATGGTAGGCAGGGTGCTGACGATCTGATACTCCAATCCGTCTCCGGCAGAAGCGGTAGCGTTGTGGCCAAACCCGTCGGTAATGCTGTCCGTTCCATTGTTGGTGCCGGTATCCTTTTGCGCTTCCCGGACAGTCTTTTCCAGGCTGGGAATGCCGGTTTCATTTTTTGGGTACACGACCACATCGTAGTTCCAGAAGTGACCACCCTCGGGGGATGCGGAGTTGGCATCGCCGGAAACGGTAGTCATGGGCAGGGACACGAAGAAAGGATTGGTGGTGGAAGTTACCATTTCGGGAACCTTGGTTTCCACCAGCAGATACAGACCCACGGGCAGGTTCCGAACGTTCGTCTTGCCGTTCTCGTTGGTCAGGGGCATGGCGGCAGCACCGGCCTGCGCCATATACTTTTCCAGAGCGTCCTTCACGACAGTGGCGTTGGCATTCAGGGAGTCGGCCAGGGCCTTGTTCAGGGTATCACTGGTGTAATAAAAGTTATCATGGCTCAGCTTGTCAGTGGAATCGGCATTTTCATAACGCTTTGCGCCATTGCCCAGACCGATAGCGGTCAGCAGGTCAGCAGTCTTCTGCTTGTTGAAGCCGTACAGAACCATGGTCTGGTTGTAGTCGGGGTGCTGGTCGTCGGCGCTTTCCGTGAAGGTCACAATGTCTGCCACCCGAAGGTAGCTGAATTCCATGCCCTTGATGGCATAGCCGTTGGCATTCTGACCGTTGCCCGGCGTGTTATCGGGGTTTCCGTTTGCATCGCCTTTCCGGGTAGTTCCACCCAGGACTTCCTCCACATAGCTCTCCCGCCAGCCGGTAGACACGAAGGAATCTTCCTTCCAAACGCCGTCCTTGAGGGCGTTCGTCCAATCGTATTTCCAGATGGTCAGGGAGCAGTTCACATCCTCATGGATGGTGGCATCATCCACTTCGGCGGCAAAGGCCAGAGAGGTGCAGCTCAGGCACATAATCACAGCCAGGCACAGGGTCAAAATTCTACGCATTTTCATATTGTTCCTCCTGTAATTCAAAAGATATTGATTGCTTTTGGCGGCAAAAAAGCCAGAAAATACTCTCTGGCACAATAGCGGTGAACACTCAAATTTGGCATTCTCTTTTCCGGAAAATCAGCAAGGCTGTACCGGACACGGTAAAGAGTGCAGCCAGGACAGTGAACACCATAATTCCTGCACCGCCCGTTCTGGGCAGTTCCATAGCTGGCGAGTTCACAATACCTAGAACTATTTCGAAGTTATCCTTGCCCTCCAGCGTTCCTTCCCAAACAGGATCAGGCATCAGGGAGAACCCATTCCGTGTCTGGAGTTCGGTAAGCCGATAACGGATAGGTTTTTTGTCTGAATCATAGAGCGGAAGGTCGGTAAATGAGGCCGCTCCATCTGCATCTGTCACAACATCTTCCCAAACACCCCAGGAATCGTTCCCGAAGATTTCAAGTCGGAATTGTACACCTGCCATTTCCAAGCCTTGGGACGAAGACTTATATAAGCGGATCGCGCCAAATTGCTGCACATTGGTCACGTCCACATAGGTGTCCTTGCCGCCGTACACGGTCACGTTGAATGCCGCCGCCAGGGTCCAGCCGGGATGGTTCCCGTCATCCACCTCCCGGACGTAGTAGTTCGCCGGGGTCAGATAGCCGGAGTAGGCCAGGCCCTTTTCGTTGGTGGAGATGGTCTTGATCAGCTTCGTCATGGCGGCATCGGAGTAGATATTGAACTGCCACCCCGCCAGGTCATCGCCGGTATTGGTGTGCTTCCGGATGACGAAATCGCCCAGCAAGGTGTTCGTGAAGGACACGGTGGCCGTGCCGCCCTCCGTCACGGTGACGGTTTTCACAGCCGTGTCGTATTTCCACCAGGGCAGCGTGGCGCTTTGGTCCACCTCCCGGACGTAGTAGGTCCCGGCGGTCAGGCCGGTGACTTTGGCCTTGCCGTCGGCCCCCGCCGTGGCCGTGGCCACCCGGTTGGTGCAGGCAGCATCCGTGAACACCTCAAATTTCCACCCGCTCAGAGAGGAGCCGCTGGAGGTATGCTTGGTGATCTCAATGTCGCCGGTGGGGTTCACCGCCAGCAATTTGAAGTAGCAGGGCACCGGGTCGATGGGATCGTCCAGAATAACGATGAGCTGCTTGTCCGTGCCGTAGTCGGCGCTGGCCAGGATGGTACATGAGTCCGTCCCCACCTCCACCTCATGGCCCCGGTTTTTGATGGTCACGCCAGCGGAAAGCTGCTTGGCCGCAGCGTCCGTGGCCGTAATGTTGAGGGTGTTGCCGGACTTCGAGAACGTCAGGCCGGTAATGGTGGACGTGAAGTTGAAGTCCGCCAGGACGCCGTTGGTGTCCGTGGCGCTGCCCTTGTACAGCCCGGAGGTCCGGTCGTAGGTCAGGGTGATGGTCTGGGCGGATGTAATAGCGTACTTGGAATCCGTAGCGAAGCTGGGAATAACGCCGTGCTTCCGAATTTTAGCAAGAATCTCATCGTATTTTGCACGAATCGTTCCACTGGTATTGGCATAGAAAGGGGCTGTTCCGTGGCCTCTTGATGTACCATCCACCTTGTAGTACCCGGCTGCCATGTCCCAGATTGCCAGGGCGGTAGCCTTTATTCCTTCGTCCGATGTGTCACCGTTGTTCGGTGCTCCGTAGGTCAGGATTCTGGCAATACCACTCCGGGCTGTACTGTCAATCCATCTGTACCAGCCGCTGGGGTTGTAATTGCCTTCCACGGAATCCTTGAAGCATTGGGTGCAGAATCCAATCCTGCCGTCCGACAGCTCGAAATACACAGCAGAACTGGTGGAGCATTTATCCGACATTCTGCCGTAGTCCTCGTGATACCACCAGAACTCCGTATTCCCAACATACCAGCTGACCTTGCTGGATACGGTAATCACTGTACCATCCGGCAAGGTCTGTGGGGCCACATCGCTTGCTTGATTTGCAAACGATGTCAGGGCATCTCCTTCTTCCAGTTCCCAGGAAACGATCTCCTCTGGAACGGTAAGGTCTGGGTCCTCCGGCGGCTCCGTAGGTTCCGGGGCCTCCGTAGGGGTCGTGGTCGGTTCTGTTTCTTCGCCGGTATCCGGGGGCGCTGTCGTTTCCGGCGGCTCTGTCCCCGGCGGCGTTGTGGTCTCCACCGGCTCGGTTTCTTCCGGCGGAGCAGTGGATTCGTTGGGCGGGTCCGTGCTGCCGACGATGACTTCCGTGCCCGTGGGTTCCACTTCATCCGCAAAGACTGCGGGAGCGATTCCCACCAGCAGCGTCAGTACCAGCAGCAGCGCCAGCGCCCGCCGAAGGTTGTTCTTCATGGGTTCTCATCCTTTCCGATTGGATTTTTATATGCAAAAAGCCCCGGACTCTTTTGAAGTCCGGGGCTTTCAGCACCAAGATAATATAAAAAAGCTCAAATCGCAGCGATTTGAACCTAAGCGGGAAATATATGCTTACAGGAGATTAACCATAGAACACATAGAAGTAAACAAAGCCGTTGCTCTCATAGCAGTAACAGCTAAAACCATAAGGATGCGCTTCTCTCATTGCCAGCAACCGAGCATTGTAAGTTCCTCTAACCTGATTACACATACAAGTGTTCAGGAAATCTTGCCCGCCGCCTTCTGCAATCTCTTCCAGGGAATACCAGGAAGCGAACTCATATCCATCGTCCCAGCCAATGCTGGAATCAAAGATCCACCCATAGGCGCTGACACCATAGGCATTTCCGGCGGCCATGGCTGCGTTATAGTCCAGGCTGATCTGCGGTGCTTCGGTGGGAGCCGTGGTTGCTTCCGTAGGCGCTTCGGTAGGGGCTGTGGTCGGGGCTTCCGTGGGGGCCGTGGTCGGCGCAGCAGTGGGAGCTGTGGTCGGGGCCTGGGTCGGTGCGGTGGTTGCGGCAGGCTTCGTCTCCGGCGGCTGGGTGGCAGTCGTAGTGGCAGACGGCTCCGTGGCTTTGCTCTCAGCGGGTGCCGTAGTCGCCTTGGTCGTTGCAGCGGGCTTTGCCGCTGTGGGCTTGGTGGCCTTGGCCGTTGCAGACGGCTCTGTCACCGCAGGCTTGCTGATGGCAGGCGTGGAATCAGGCACCTTCGCACACCCCGTCACCAGGCTCAGGCACAGCGCCCCGCCAATGACCAGCTGACTTGCTTTTCTCATTTTGTCATTCATGTGGGTTTCTCCTTTCGTTTTTGGATGCTTTCAATATACCCTATTTTCCCCCCCCTGTGTAAAGAGGAAAAAGCCAGGGATTCAAATTGCAGGAGTCGTTTCCTGCGGTGATATCTCCTCCTCCTTTTTAACATACCAGAAAGCGCCAAAAAAGTCCAGAAAAATTTACTTTTTACATCCCCGGTCCAAATGGAAGCGCCTCATCCATTTCTTCAGACTCTGCAATCGCCTCCTCATAGGCTCCCATTACCGCCTCGTTCAGGGCTTCCCTTGCCTCTGCTGTGATCGGATGGAAAATATCCGAATAATGCTTCTCTCCGTCCTTTTCATAGACATTCTGCGGCATCTGTACAAAAAGGCCCTTCCGAGAATCAAGCACCTTGATTCCATGAATTGCAAAGTCCCCAATCGCCGCACTGGCAATGGCCCTGATTTTACCATGGTCAGGCTCAAATGTGCGGTCAATTCTGACTTTCATCTCATATCCTTTTCTCATTCTCTTCTGCCTCCTTAATAGTAAAATCCGTAAAGGATGTACCCGCTGTCCGCCTGCACTTCCGCATCCGAAATATTCTCCGGCTCTGCAAACAGCCGCATATATCTCTCCGTTTCTGCATCTGTCAGGCTCCGAAAGTTCTCTCCCGCATCCCCGCAAACAAAAAACGCTCCGGCAATAATGGAACCGCCATCTCCCAAATGGCGATTGCCTTTCATTCCAAGCAGCTTGGCTTCGTCATTGCCGACAAGGATGGTCCCGTCTCCGTTATAAATCGGTTCGATAAGGCCTCCCACCGCTTTCTGCTCCCATTCCAAACGATTACGGATCTCCGCCTCATAGGGTCTCTCCCCAGGCTCTACAAAGACAACCCGCATCAGGTCCCCAGGCTTTCGGGTCTGCGTTTCATCAAAGGGAACCCTCCGGAAGCCAATGCTGTCACAGAAAAATGCGCCGCTTTCCGTAAGCACCACATCCGACACAGAAAGGGCGTGTCCACGATACAGCGGATGCCCTTCGCTGTTAAAACGTCGGAAGATGTCCTCCGGATCCGATTCTTTGATTTCTGCATTGAAAACCTCATCATACATCGCAGGATCAATTTCTCCCTTTAAATGAAGGGCTTTTCGCTGCTCCATTCCCAGGAATTTCATACGGTTTGGGTCCCGGTCCGTATTGATCTGGTAGATTTTTACACGCATATCCTACATGCCTCCCGTCACAATTTCTGTCAGTGTCCTCTTTCCCTATTCCCCCCCAGGAATCTCTTCTTCAGGACTTCCTATTCTCTGGTATGCTTTCTGCCAGTTCTCTCGGCCCATTTCGCAGAAAGATGGTACAAAGCGACAGCCTGCTGTTCATCTGTTAGTCCGTTCAGGAAATCAAAGAGCCCCTCAGAGCCAGTATCCACATGCTTTTGATGTTCCCTTTCAGCCTTACAGTCGTCGCATATTTTTTCCCGCCTCACAATGACAGCGCTGCCACCCGGTGATTCCGTAAACGACAACACATCATTCTGGCAAAAGCCAACATGCTGGCGAATATCATAGGGAATCGTAATACGGCCTCGTTTACCGAGGATACGGAACATCTTTGTCAAACTATTCGCCCTCGCTTTCTTCGCTGTCACCGCAGCATGAGCGGCCATCCCGATTTTCTTCAAAGTTGAAGATTTCCGGTCCCTCCACCGCTTCCATGACAACGATCCCCTCTCCGGAAGCAAACTGCACCATATCCCCAATGTCGATACCGGAATTCTCCAGCATTTCAAGCGGAATAGGCACCAGCACGTAGGCTGGCAGTTTTTCATCCAATGGATTTTGCATGAAATCACGCTCTCTTTCAGTATTTTTCGTAGTCTAACGTTCCTTCTTCTGTAGTTCCAAACATCGTGAGTTGAGCGGGTCTTGCTTTTTCCCGCTCAAGCAGGTCATAATTGGCAATCAGCAATTCCCGAAATTCTTTACCCGCTTCATATCGCTGTGCCATGGAATGGGTCCTGGAAAAGTCAAATGCAGGAAGGCCCTGATATAACTCCCGAATCTCCGGACAATCATTGTAGGACAGAAGAAATTTCCCGTTGATCTCCTTGAGCGTATCCCGGAGCCGGATATGGTCATCCCATTCAAACGCCACATCGTACATAGACTCCGTCGAGTAATAGGGAGGATCCAGGTAGAAAAAGGCATCCGGTCGGTCATAATGATCGATCAGCGTTTCAAAGTCCTGATTTTCAACCACAACATTTGCCATCCTCCGCTCCAGCTTCTTGATCAGCCCGAACAGCTTACGAATGTCAAAGGGCTGGGACGCATAGGATTTTCCACCGCTGGAATAACTGTAGCGGAGCAGCTTCAGGTACATTGCAGCCCGGCGCACATCATAATCTTCTGTCAGCCGGACACGCAGTTCCTTCAGTTCCTCCGCTTCCAAAGGCGGCAGCATGATTTCCGTCAACTCCAATTCTTGGTTCAGATAGCAGTCATCGAACTTCTCGTCGTTGAAAAAGCTGCGAATGGCATAGAAGTCATCTCTGGAGTTTAAGGTGCAGAACCCCAATTCATGGATGGTTGCCATGGTCCGTGTCTTCATACACCGGAACAGATTGGCAAGGTTCCGGTCAAAATCATTATATACTTCAAAAGGATCTGCCTTCGGTTTTCCCAGCAGCACACTGCCTGAACCTCCAAATACGTCGATAAATCTGCCATATTTCAGAGGAAACAGCGCATAGAGCACGTGGAGAACCGCCGTTTTATTGCCAACTCTTGATACAGGGGTTTTCGTGTTCATCACCTCTCTCAATGTGACGGCATCATCCCACGGCAAAAAGGCGGCATCCACCGTCTGCACAGGGTGATTGATACCGTCTTTGTTATGAATATTCGATTGGTTATTGGCTTATCTGCGGTGCATTCTCCGCAGTTTCCCCCATATCCATTCCTTCCAAACGGTTGGGGATATAGTCGGACAGCCAGGTGCCGCCAAACTGGTCATAGGTGGCAAGGCGCCAGGCCGCAAGTCGGCCAATGTCCAAATCCACATTCTCCCGGAAGCGGAGCAGCAGATTGGTCAGGCCGTCGTGGAAGAAAGCATAGGCCTCCGTAAACTTCGTTCCGCTTCGCAGAATTCCTTCCTCCGTCAGCAGACCGTTGATGCCGTCCACCCATTCCTGAAGGTCTCCGCCGCAGCCTTGCAGTACCAGTCCCTCCCGGTCTGCCATCCGGCGCACATCCTGTTCCGAGATCCAAGGGACGCTATGCGGTTCTTCCGATGCAGGTTGTTCGGTCCCAGGCAGATGCACACCGTCATACACATGGGGCATTTCGAAGGCACCGGCGACCACATAGCAGTTCCCCACAAAGACGCCGCCGTCCACATCCCGCTGAAGTCTGCCGACCTGTTCCAGATCCAGCAGATACAGCGAGGTTTCCGGGATGGCATTGACATCTTCGTTCAGCTCATTGTCAACCACGAATTGTCCAAGCCGCCTGTCAGTACCCACATTGGAGGCAATCATAACGCTGTCCAACCCGTAGGTCATATTGATGAGGTCGGTCATGGAAACCGGTTCGTTTCCAAAGCCTTTCTCCTGGCACAGGTATTGGAGAACGCCATTCATAATGGTGCGCCCTCCATACTCCATGGAATCCAGCCGGCCGGCAAAAAAGTTCAGCTCGTCCAGGGTAGGGCTGTCCAGCCGGAGGCTTGCGAGTTTTGGCAGAGCCTCGCAATGCTTGATGCGGATGTCCCGGATGCCGTTTGCCTCTGAATCCCAGTTTGCCCTTTCCTGGGCTTTTGCAATTTCTTCTGCGCTGGCAGGCAGGGAAAGGTCTGCATAGCAATAACCGGTATCCTTTTCGCCCACCAGTTCCATCAGGATTTGTCTGCTCATATCGATCCCCCTTTCTTACATTGTCATGCCGAAGTCCTCGGCTTCCTCATTCACAGGAGGCTCCGCAATCATGAAGTAGTGATTGCTGTCGACTCGATCCGGGTGTTGGGCGCAGATTTGCATACCCAGGATCAGATTGGCATTCACACCACAGGAAGTCCCAGACAGCCCTGACTGAATACGGGGAGACTTCCCGTCCAACAGGGCTTTTCCATCCTCCGGTGTCAAGTGGAAGCTGCCATCCGGTGTCATGATGTCGAGCGTCACATTGGGATGCTCTATCAGGAAGCCCCTTACGGTTCCGCGAAGCTGCTGTAGTTCCGCTTCCCGCTGTTCCCCCTCCGGGACAGCCTGGCAGATCAGCTCGGTCAGGGACTCGGTGTCATTCATGATCTGCAAAAATCGGCGGCCGAAGTCAGCCATCATATCCACACTGTCTCCATAGCAGAAGAAACCACCTGCTTCGCAGTCAAAGGACACCTTTCCGATGTTAGGATCCTTTTCAAACGCCTTTCGGAACACATATTCCCATTCATAACCGCTCCCATGAGTATACGTGCCGTACCGGTCTGTGACGGGATCCCCAATACGCTCGGCATAGCGGTTGAAGGCTTCCTGCCCCAGCGAGAATACGCTGTCGGGCAGTGGGTGGAATACACAGCACAAGCTGATCTCATCGCCGTGGTCCACCAGGTAAAAGGGATCGCTGCTTTCGTTAAAGGCGCGGATCTTTTGCTCTCTGGTCATTTCACGCATGTTTTTCCTCCGTCATGTTGTATTTTCATTGACTTTCCGGATTTTCCTCCCGATCGCAGAAATGACAGGCACAGATACACTGTTGCCTGCCATCTTATAGAGGGAACCGTCCGCATGGATGCAGGCAGCAACCTTATTGAACTGTTCATCGGTGAAACCCTGGAGCCGCCCACGGCTTCCAAGCCTGAACGGAAGCCCCCGATCCCGGCGAACATATCAAAAAATCGGATTGCCACAGGGCATCTGACTATTGCCTTATTTTTCTGCTTCACCTCACATACCCATAACGAAGCCCTGGGATTCATCCTCGGATTCGTCCTCAGATTCATCTTCAGAGTCTTCTTCGTACTCGTCATTGTCCGGATACCCGTCTGCGCTGTTCTCCGCTTCAAAGGCTTCCTCTGCGTCGGATTCCCGCTCGGGGGCATCTTCTTCCTCCGAGTTCAGTTCTTCGCTCTCCGCCTCCACAGGGGCTTCACGCTCCGCCTGCTCCCGATCCAGTTCTGTCTCAATCAGGCCCAGCAGGAACTGGCGTTGCGTCATATTGTTGCGGTGCAGGTAGTCCTTGATTCTCTGGAACAGACTCTCCGGTACCTGAAAGGCGACAGTTCGCATATTCTCCATGTTTTTCTCCTCCTTAATTTTCGGATGCAGTAAGTCATTACAGGCAGCTGCAATAAAGTCTGCCATGGTCATGCTGTGGGACTCCATATACTTTCTGACCTGGGCGTGCAGGTCTGCATCGATTTTGACGGTAATGCCTTTTTTATCTTCTGCCATTTTTCTGTGCTCCTTTCAGATAGTCATGAATTATAGATTCCAGGATTTCCTCTACATTCCGTTCCTGATGTGCAGCACAGCAGAGGATGACCTCCGCCAACGATCCAGAAATTTGAATTTCGATTCTTTCTTCCACTTGTACCTCACATTTTCATTGCAGGGGCAGGTCCATCCTCCGGAATATCAGGCCCCTGTTCATCCATAATTTCCTCTTCTGTCAGCTTGCGGAAACTGTCCACACCGGGAATAATTGCCAGCCTTCTGCCATTGTCCCACTGCATATGGATTTGCGCTTGATCATCTACACAGTCCACCGTGCCTCTTGTGCCGGGAGGTACCGGTGCAAAAGGGTCCTCCATGTAATGAAGCACCAATCTTGTTCCAGGAGGGTACATCTCTCGAATTTTCGGAGCCATTTTGTAATTTCTTTCCCACGGATTCATCCTGTTCACCTCCATTTCATAAGCATCTTCGGGATGCAATCGGGTCATAAGATTCCCATTTTCCGTGTGTTCTCATCCACCCCTCACTCACACAGGGATATGATGAGAAAAAAAAGGAAACGCCTGGAGTGCCTCTCACGGGCAGGCGTAGGGTCAAACGCAGGGATTCGATTTTCCCATTTCCACAGTGTTTGGTTCATAGCGGAACAGAGAAGCATTATATCCGTAGCGCCGAAGCAGCATAGCCCAGCAAATAAGGAGAAAAATCTCCTCCCGGATAATATCCTCATCCGCAACTTCCGCTAACGAGATATGCTTTGTGCCGAGGGAAAAATCTTTTGCGACGCAGAACAAAGCGTAGGTATCCGTAGTGCTGTTCATTATCCGGATCTGCTCAAAAGCAATATGACTGCCGTTCACAAATCGGCTGACCTGCTTCCACAGAATTCCATCTGCGGTAAGCAGATATAAGGCAGACAGCGCCGCCTTGTTGTCCGGAGATATTTTTTCAATGGCCTTCAGGAATACGCTCCGGTGGATCTCACCTCTAAATCCATGCATTTCTCCTTCCTCCCTCTTCATTAGGACACAATTGAAGCGCTTGCGAAAGGCAGCATTATGAATGCCCCGCACACTTTCGATAAGCGCTTCGGTTCTGCTTACGCCACCAGCTGTAATACGTTCTTCGATATAAGGGCATTTCGTGAGTGTACACTTTTTCTTTCTGTCAGCATAAAGGCAGTAACCACAATTGCAAGATTCCTTGTCCGGTAACAACTTCTTGGTAACGTACTTTCCGTGTCCACGAGGCCGGTAAAATGGAGGCTGTGTCATGATCTGCTCCATTTCGATTTGATCAGGTTCATTTGAAAAAATCATGGTATGACTCCTTCCCTGTGAAAATAAAAAGCCCTGGCTTTTCAGCCAGGGCAAAAAAACGGACCCACATTTTTGTAGGTCCGTTCTTTGTGAGATGTGTCCGAACGAAGATATAGCAAAACCGCAAGGCCATCGCCTTGCGGTTTGTTGTTTTGGTGGAGATAAGCGGGATCGAACCGCTGACCTCTTGAATGCCATTCAAGCGCTCTCCCAGCTGAGCTATACCCCCATGTACCGGAACCCCTTGTTTTTCAACGGTTTCCGAGGATCTTGCATAATTAAGTTGTGTGGAATTCGGGGTCGTTCACCCGTTAGCTTGCGCTCCCAGCTGAGCTATACCCCCATACTCGGTTTTCTGACCGACTGTCTCAGACAGCTTCTGTATTATAGCACACCTTCCGGAAATGTCAAGCACTTTTTTCGGGTTTGTCGAAAATTTTTGAAAAAACTTTTCCGGGGCCGCTCCGGCGGTCAGGGCCGGAGCAGCAGGCCCAGCAAATTAGCGTCCGTCAGGGCCTTTTCGCAGTAGGCCCCGTCCAGAATGGCATCGATATTCTCCGGGTCGTTCTCGATCTCCTTGGAAGAAAGCTGAGCCGTTTCCGTCAGGTCCCCGCCCAGAAAACGAATCGTCAGGCAGGACAGGACCACCAGCTTGGCCCGTGCCCAGATTTCCCCGTCGGACACGGCCTGGAGCCAATAGCGGTCCAGAAAATACCGGGCCAGGCGGCCATGGGCATCGGTCCAGGGGACGGGCATGGGTGCCTCCAGCCGCTGCCGCCACGCTTTCGTGAGGATTTCCAGAGATTTGTAAAATTCCAGCACCGGAGCCAGTTCCCCCGGTCCGGCCAATTCCCGTGCCGCATCCAGCGCCGCCTCCGGGTCCAAATCCGGAACCGTTTTCCCGGCGCAGAGGGCATCCTCCGCTTTTCCGGCGAAAATCAGCAGCACGGCCAGCCGCTCCCCCACGGAAAAGCGGCTATCCTCCAACAAATCACGGGCCTGCTCCCGGCTCCGGACCAGAAAGCCCAAATCTCCCTCCGCTTCCGGGACCCAACGGCCCGGCGCTTCGGTGAGGATGAGCCGGGCGGCCTCCGGACAGGAAAGTTCCAGAGCGTATTCCGTGAAGCCCTCGTATTCATGGGTGAGCCGAGGGAACGTCCGGCAGACATGGCACAGGGCCTGCTCCCCCAATTCCGCCTGAATACGGCACAGGCCGTCCTGCCGCCACATGGGGCAGCGGCCGGAAGTTTGGGCCAGAACCGTTCCGTCCTCCGTGTCCGTCAAAGCGGCCCGGAGAGCATCCCCCAGTTCCCCCGGCAAGGCCCGGTAACGCTTCGCCGAATCCGGGTCCACGTCTACGTCCCATTCCTGGCAGCAGCTGTCCGGGCAAGCCCCGGCCAGGCAGCGGAATCGGTCATAATAGGCCGGGAAGAAGTCTTTCATGCGTCCTCTTCATCCGGGGTCAGGGCGTAAAGTTCCGTAGCCGCATCCCGCAGAGCGCTCTTGCCCTGGAGAATGGCCGTCTGCAGGGCGCTGAGCTGGGTGCTGACGCTGCCCAGGGTCTCCTCCATCTGGGAGCCTGCCTCCTCCACCTTTGCCGTGGCATCGGCCAGAATGGCGTTGGCCTGGTTGCACAGCTGGGCGGCCCGCTGACGGGCGGCACGCTCGGTGCGCTCGGCCCGGCGATAGGCTTCCAGTTCCGCCTGAGCGTTCTCGGACAGGGCCTGGGCCGGTTCCCGGGCGTTCAGGGCCGCCACCTGGGCTTCCAGTTCTGCAATGCGGGCCTTGGCCTGGATCAGGGCTTCGGTGTCCTCCACCGGGGCAGCAGCCGTCTCCGCAGTGGCCGCCTCCGGAGCGGGCTGGGCCTTCAGCCGTTCAATTTCCTCATTGGCCGCATCCAGCTGGGCCTTCATCTGGCTCAGGTCCGACACATGGCGGTTGGTCAGAAATTCGATGTAATTCACCACATCCTCCCGGTTGAAGCCGTTGAGGGCAGAGCGGAAATTCAGATTGGTTGACATAAGTTTCCTCCTATCCGGGTCAGGAAAGGTCCCCACCCAAATCGCAGTATTGTGGATTGAAATTCGGGGCAAAAAGTGCGCCGGAGCGCTGCAGGTCCAATGTATTCTGGGCCAGGCACCGGTCAAAATACATACAAAGCTCTCCCCAGCGGCCATTTTTCAGCATGGTCAGGGTCTCCGATACCGGCATGGCGGCCTGGGTGCAGGCTGCCTCCATCCGGAGATATTTTTCAAATGCGCCGCAGGCCTTCAGGCGGTCGTACTCCTCGTGAAAGGCCATCCAGATATGGGTAAAGGATGCGTTCAGCACCCGCTCTGCCGTCTCCAGCTCCCCGCAGAGGATCATGGCCGGGCACAGCTCGGACCGGTCCGGCGTTTCCTCCGGATACTGGGCCGCCTCCAGCTTCCGACTCCATTCCAGAAGCCGGGACTGGGTGGTAACGGTATCCAGCACCGCAAAGCCCACGGAAAGCATCAGGTCATACTGATTGGCAAACCCCTGATAATCCCCGGAGACATATCGGTCCCCCACCAGATTTTCGGGGTAAAAGGGGATCTGGGGCGTACGGAAATAGGCAGGGTCTGCATACATGGACCTCAGCCGCAGCTCCACCACCGGGGAGCGTCTGCGCCATTGGAGAAATTCCGGGGAGGAATGGCTCAGGTAGCCGGTTCCGGGAGCGGAAAGCTCCTGATAGACCCCGTCCCCCAGGCAGCGGGCATACCCTTTTCCGCATCTGGAAAAGCCCATCTGGGCGCACACGGAAAAGAATTCGTCCACGGTCATTGCGATGCAGCCTCCCATTTGGCGCATTTTTGTATAGTATAACGCATTTTCGCCTTTGACGCAAGGTTTTTCCCGCAAATTCCCCTGGTGTTTTGAAAATCATCCCCTTCTGGGGCAGAAAGGTCCCCACGGATACCGTTGGGCATTTTGTAGCGGCCGATAAAAAAAGCAGGCATGACTTCGGTCATACCTGCTTTTCTTTACCCCCGCATGATGCGGCGGCGGGCAATGTTGATGGGCCCTTCCTGCATATGGTTGATCCAGCTAAGGCTCTTGCCACAGCCGAAGGCCACACAGGATTCCGGGTCGTCTGCCATGGTGCAGGCGATGCCGGTCCGCTCGGAAATAAGCATTTCCATACCCCAGATCTGGCTTCCGCCGCCGGTGAGGGTGATGCCGTTCTCCGAAATGTCGCTGACCAATTCCGGGGAAGTCTCCTCCAGCACGGACAGCACCTCGTCGGCGATCTGCCGGGCAGGACGGCGCAGGACTTCGTAGACCTCCGAGGACAGCAGGGTCAGTTCTCTGGGCACGCCGTTCTTGGCGTCCCGGCCCTTCACGTTCATGCTGATGTCCTCCGGCCGGGGGTACACAGAGCCGATCTGAATTTTCACATCCTCTGCCGTGGTCTGGCCGATGATGACCCCGTGACGGCGGCGGACATACCGGGCGATGGTCTCGTCGAACACGTCGCCTGCGATGGTCAGCGAAGAAGATGCCGCCACGCCGTTCAGGCTCAGCACGGCAATATCCGTGGTGCCGGCCCCCACGTCCACCACCATGTGGCCGTTGGGTCCCTGGATGTCCAATCCGGCCCCCAGCGCCGCCGCCAGGGGTTCTTCGATCAAATACACCCGCCGGGCACCGGCTTCGATGGCCGCATTGATGACGGTCCGCTCCTCCACCTCCGTTACACCGCTGGGCACACAGATGACCACACGGGGCTTGGGAGTAAAGAGACCGGTTTTCGTGGCCTTGCGGAACAGGGTCTGCAAAAGACGCACGGTCATTTCATGATCGGAGATCACGCCGCCCTGCAAGGGCCGCATGGCCACCACGTTTCCGGGGGTCCGGCCCAGCATATTCCGGGCGGCGGAGCCCACCTGCAAAATTCTGCCTGTATTTTTATCCACGGCCACCACCGACGGCTCCCGGACCACGATGCCCTTGCCGTCGGCATAGATGAGCACGTTGGCCGTACCCAGGTCCACACCAAGATCGTTGGAGAAAAACTGCATATTCGTCACCTAACTTTTCTTTGATTCCCGGCCTGCCGCCGCCACGCAGCCGCAGACCACTTCCTTGGCCCCGGCGCTGAGCAGCTCCCGGGCGCACTCGCTGACGGTAGCGCCGGTGGTAATGATGTCGTCCAGCAACAAGATCCGCTGGCCCTCCACGCTGACGCCCTTCCGGAGGCTGTAGGCCCCCAGTACATTGGCCCGGCGTTCCGCCGCACCGTGAATGCCGGATTGGGGAGGGTTGTGCCGCCGCTTCCGCAACACAGGCTCCGCCTCCCGGCCCAGTTCCTTTGCGGCGGCCCGGGCCAGCAGCTCCACCTGGTCATAGCCCCGGCGCAGCTTCCGCCGGCGGCTGATGGGCACCCAGGTGATGCGGTCGTAGGTCCAGTCCTCCTCCAGGAGGGTCATGGCCAGCAGGCGGCCGTAGCTTTTGGCGTAGCTTTCCCGTCCGCCGAACTTATAGCGCAGGAGACTTTCCCGCACGTTACCTTCATAATACCACAAAGCCGTCCAGCTTGCAACAAAGGGAATGGTCTTTTTTCCGCCACGCCAGGCTTCCAGGCCCATCCGGCAGGTCCGGCACAGGTCCTGTTCGCCCTTTTCAAGCACTTTCTGGCAAAGCACGCACTTTTCCGGGAACAGCAGGTCCCACACCCGGCTCAGCATTTGGTTTTCCCCTGAAGCCGCAGCTTCAGCCCCGTGTAGCGGCGGCCCACTTTGGCGTTGTTGACCATGGCCCCCACGGTGTCCTCCCGGCCCACCAGGATCAGCAATTCTCTTGCTCTCGTCACGGCGGTATAGAGGACGCTCCGGTTCAGAAGATAAGGCGAGCCGCCCCAGCAGGATAGAATCACCGCCCGGTACTCGCTGCCCTGGCTCTTATGGACCGTGATGGCATAGGCCGGTTCCAGTTCTTCCAGCATGGTGAAGTCGTATTCCGCCGCCCGGTCGTCGAACACCACCCGGACCAACTCCTGCTCCGGCTCGATGCCGGTAATGACGCCGATGTCGCCGTTATAAATGCCGCTGCCTACGGCGGTACCGTCGGTCTTTTTCCAGGGGATGTCGTAGTTATTGCGAATCTGCATGACCCGGTCCCCTTCCCGGAAGGCAAAATCCCGGTATTTCCGCTCTTTTTTGTCGGGAGAAGCCGGATTCAGGGCATTTTGCAGCAGCACGTTCAGGTTTCCCGTCCCCACGCTTCCCTTTCGGGTGGGGCTCAGGACCTGAATTTCCCCGGAGGGGATGCCCATATTTTTCGGCAACCGGGTAGCACAAAGGCCTGCGATCGTTGCCCCCACCTCCTGCTCGGACCGGCAGGGCAGGAAGAAAAAGTCCCGTTTCCGGTCCCGCAGGTCCGGCATCTGGCCCTGATTGATGCGGTGGGCGTTCATAACGATGAGGCTTTCCCGTGCTTGCCGGAAAATCTCCGTAAGCCGGACGGTGGGCAATGCCTCGCTGCGGAGCATATCCCCGAAGGGGAAGCCCGGCCCTACCGGGGGCAGCTGGTCCGGGTCGCCCACCAGAATCAGCCGCTTTCCCGCCGGGATGGCGTGGAGCAGCTGGCTTAAGAGCGCAATATCCACCATGGACATTTCGTCCACCACGATGGCCCCGGCCTTCAAAGGATTGCTTTCGTCCTTGGCAAAGTACATCATGCCGGTATTGGGGTCGATGCCCGCCTCCAGCAGCCGGTGGATGGTGCTGGCCTCCCGGCCCGTGACCTCCGTGAGCCGCTTGGCCGCACGGCCCGTAGGCGCCGCCAGCTGGCACTCCACCCCCATCTGGTCAAAGAGGGACAGGATGCCGTTGACGATGCTGGTCTTGCCGGTGCCGGGGCCGCCGGTGAGCACCA
>OBYM01000206.1_pt1 | contig 37359 bp, 38 predicted proteins | sample 1538191 | NCBI WGS metagenome assembly OBYM01 (sample SAMEA2580165, study PRJEB22360) | human gut metagenome | biome: human gut; feature: human-associated habitat; material: faeces | place: Denmark | collected 2008/2010 | reverse complement strand
CGCCTCTAACAGCTGGTGCAGAATCTTTCCCATCTCTGGTCCGGGTTTTATGCCTGCCGCCATCAGTTCCTTTCCGGAAATCGCCAGCTGCTTCATGGAAAAGCAGGCGCCCTCTTCCAGAATTTCATGGGCTTTCCGCTGGGTTTCTTCCAGAAGGGGCAGACGCTCAGAACTATAGGGTTCTGCCAGCCCCATAGTATCGGCTTTCTGCACTTCCAGCAGCTGAAAAAACGCCTCCTCGCCCAGCTGACGCAGATGGGAAAAAAAACCGCCTCCCCGCCCGCCGGACGCAGGCGGCGCCGCAGCAGCTTTTCGTTACCGATAATAGGCCCGTCGTGATAGCGAATCAGCATGGTTACCCGTGTGCGGATTACATTATCCATTCGCAGGCGGCGGCAAATTTCATCTGCCATCCGGCTGCTTTCGGCGGCGTGACCGTAAAAATGGCCAATGCCGCTTTCGTCCAGAGAAAAACATCTTGGCTTACCAATATCATGCAGCAAAACCGCCAGCCGTACCGGCAGCGGCGGGTTTTGATGTTACACATACATTGGGGGTTGAGCCGTACCGGCAGCTCCGGTTTTGAATTCTCCAAAGCCGCCAGAGTATGCTCCCACACGGTTCCAAAATGGTGCGGGTTGTGCTGTTTACATGTCATACACGCCTCCAGCTCTGGAATCACCTGACAGGCAATCGGTGCGAACTCCCGCAGCACGACAGCTGCCCGGGGGCCGCACAATAGCTTCCTCCATTCCTGCCAAATGCGCTCTACCGCTACCAGTGAAAGCCTTTCCCGCAGGGATACCATAGCGCCTGCCGTTTTTTCTTCTATATCAACCCCCAACACCGCCGAAAACCGCATGGCACGGGCAATCCGTAGGGCATCTTCACAAAAACGCTTTTCCGGCTCCCCCACACAGCGCAGCACCTGATTTTTTAAATCCTCCTGACCGCCAAAAAGGTCCACCACCCCCGTTTTGGCGGAATAGGCCATGGCGTTCACCGTAAAATCCCGCCTTGCCAAATCATCCTCTAACCGACGGCTGAAGGTTACGCTATCCGGGTGACGTCCATCGCCATAACTTCCGTCTTTGCGAAACGTGGTAATTTCCACCTGCATCCCGTCAGTCAGCGCTGTCAATGTTCCGTGCCGGATTCCCGTTTCCAGCAGCCGTATATCTGACAAAGCCTGTTTCATCTCTTCCGGCGTAGCTGAAGTCGCCATATCCCAATCATGGGGTATTTTTCCCATCAGGCTGTCCCGGACACAGCCGCCAACTGCTACTGCACAATATCCTGCTTTCTCCAACTTTTCAAAAAGCTTCTCTACCGGGCGGGGCAATCTTATTTCTATCTTGATTTTGTCCTCTATCATGTCTTTCACTACAAACTCCCCTGCAAATCATTTTCTGCTTTCCATCATACCATATCCTGTCCTATGTGAACAGGAAAAATGATTGCGAACCCGCTCGTCTCATTTCTATTTTTTGTAAAAACCGGTTGCAAACTATCTACAAATATGCTATAATCAATCACGTTGCAGAAAAATATATGGGCCTGTAGCTCAGCTGGGAGAGCGTTCGGTTCGCATCCGAGAGGTCAAGGGTTCGAATCCCTCCAGGTCCACCAAAAAGGGAGATATGCTTGACAGTATATCCCAGTTTCCGCTGAAAGGACGGTGTCGTATGACTCCGTCCTTACTTTTTATTTTGTGGTGTGTACTTCTGTACATCATCCCTTATCGAAATGCACCTATAAAATAGAAACAATAAGGAGAGAAATGAAAATGGCAAGCTTTTTATCGCAAGAACTACTCTGGACGAGAAAACCCAAAAATGTAACAATCTCGCAAGATGCGGTAAAGATTATCACGGAACCACACACCGATCTGTGGCAGCGTACTTACTATGGCTTTCAAAACGATAACGCCCCGGTACTTCAGATTCGGACAAAGGAACGATATTTTTCTTTCACCGTCAAGACTCAGTTTGACAGCAAGCGGCGCTTTGACCAGTGCGGCGTGGCGGTTTATCTGAATAGTGAGAACTGGCTGAAAGCGTCCATCGAATACGAAAACGACAGTTTTCAGCGGTTGGGTAGTGTAGTAACCAATCACGGCTACTCCGATTGGGCTACCACTGATATTCCTGCCGGAGTAAAGGAAATGTGGTATCGGCTCAGCCGGCGGGAAAGCGACTATTGTGTGGAATGCAGCGAAGACGGCGTGCATTTTCGGCAAATGCGTATCTGCCACCTGTGGGACGGCAACGATGAGATTACGTTTGGCATTTACGCCTGCAGCCCAGAGGATTCCTCTTTTTCCGCGGTATTCAGTGATATGCAAATTACAGAATGTCGGTGGGAGGCTCATAAATAAAACCATCAGAAATAGAAAGATTTCATTAGCTCCTTTAGATAAAGATTCGTCTGATTTATGTATAAAGTCTCGACACGCAAGCCGTGTTCGGGACTTTTTTATTTTTACATGGCACCATTCTAAACTTCCTCTTTTGTGGTTGGAATATAGGTTGACTTTTGTCCGAAATCGGATTATAATAGGCCCATTGTATGTAATATTATGTCCGATTTCGGACAATTTTTTTTTGGTAACTGGGGGAATGGATCATGGAAGAACCAGAATTATATGAGTTGCTGATCCGTTATAATCAAATTTTCAAAGACACCGATGAAGTCTATCATCGTTTTGCCAACGCCTTTGGACTTTCTAACTGTGCGTTCTGGATTTTATACCTGCTGCGGGAGACAAATTTGCAATATACCCAAGCCGGAATTTGCGAAAGGCTGTTGCTGCCCCGGCAGACAGTAAACTCTGCATTGAAAAATTTACAGGCTTTAGGATATATCCAACTGGAAAGCGACGGCAAAAATCAGAAAAATAAATTTCTGCACCTGACCCTCGAAGGAGAAAAATTTGCTGTCTCTACTATTGACCAAGTTTTTTTGGTGGAACAACACGCTTTGAAACAGTTTTCTCCTCAGGAACGCAAAGCCTTTATCGAAGTCAATGAAAAATACTGCCGGGGATTGCGGGAAGCTGCTGCAAAGATTATCTCCGATACATCGAAAAAATCATCTCCATCAAAACCAAGCAAAGAGGAGTCCCTATGAGAATTCAATTATCTGACCATTTTACCTACAGCCGCCTTTTGCGGTTTGTCTTTCCATCCATTGTCATGATGGTATTCACCTCTATCTACAGCGTTGTGGATGGGCTTTTTGTTTCCAATTTCGTGGGAAAAACGGCTTTTGCAGCTGTCAATCTGATTATGCCGGTTCTAATGGCTTTTGGCACGCTGGGCTTTCTGGTGGGAACCGGCGGCAGCGCTGTCGTTTCTATGGCCCTTGGAGAAGGGAAACGGGAGACTGCTAACCGGTATTTTTCCATGCTGGTATATTCCGCTGCTGGAGCTGGCCTGATTCTAACTGTGATTGGGCTGGTTGCGATGCGTCCCATTTCGAAGGCATTGGGAGCCGAAGGCCAAATGCTGGAAGACTGTGTACTATACGGCAGAATTTTAGTTTCGTTTGTTGCCATGTTCATATTACAAAACCTGTTCCAGAGCTTCTTTGTAGCAGCGGAAAAGCCCAAGCTGGGCCTTTTGATTACCGTGGCCGCCGGGCTTACCAATATGGTTTTGGACGCCCTTTTTGTAGCCGTATTTCAATGGGGAATTGTTGGTGCAGCAGCAGCCACCGTTATCAGCCAAACAGTGGGGGGCATTATCCCGATTTTCTACTTCGCCGGAAAAAACGACAGCCTTCTCCACCTGACCAAAGCAAGGCTGGAATGGAAAGTGCTGCTGCGGGTATGTATCAACGGCTCGTCGGAGCTGATGACTAATCTTTCTGCCTCCGTGGTAAATATCCTGTACAACTTTCAGTTGATGAAGCTGGCCGGTGAAAACGGCGTGGCCGCTTATGGCGTTATCATGTATGTCAACTTTATTTTTGCGGCGGTTTACTTTGGATACGCCATTGGCAGCGCTCCGATTATCAGCTATCAATATGGAGCGGCACGTACTGGGGAACTGAAAAATCTGTTTCGGAAAAGCCTGCTGATTACCGGTATGTTCGGTATTTGTATGCTGATTTCTTCGGAGCTTCTGGCATCGCCGCTGGCAAGCTGGTTTGTGGGATATGATCAGGAACTATTGGAATTAACCCGCCGCGGATTTCAAATTTACGCCCTTTCTTTCTGCATCAGCGGGTTCAATGTTTTCAGCTCCGCATTCTTTACGGCTTTAAACAACGGAATCATTTCCGCTTCCATTTCGTTTCTGCGGACGCTGCTTTTCCAAATGGCTGCCATCCTGATTCTTCCCGCCATTTTGGGAATTGATGGGGTATGGATGGCCATTTCGGCGGCTGAGCTGCTGGCCCTGGCTGTCAGTATTCTCTTTTTTGTTACCCAGCGCAAGCGCTATCACTACGCCTGATATTTGGATAAAACAAAAAATAAGGTGAGAAAACAAGCCTGTCCAGCTTGCTTTCTCACCTTTTTCTCGTTTGAGTAAAAACTTATTTTGACTTCATCGGGCGGGGATAATACTCCCCCTTATACTTCCGATACCCGTTTTCCGTGTCCACCAAAACGGCTTCATGCTTGGGAACCTGGTCCTCCTTGGGCGGCAGCTGCATATAATCTCCGAACACCATCCGCAGATACCGGTCATAGCCTATGGGGATGGGCATTTTTTCCCCTTCAAAGTCCACCCATTTGGCCTTGGCAAAATCTTCTGCCGGATAGGACCGCAGCATGGCGTCGTACCGGGCACACAGTTCCGTCACATATTTGGTTTTTTCTGTAATCGGATACCGAGACATGCGCTTTTCTGCAAATCTCCAAACACGATAGCGCATCTTCTGCGTGGGAGCCAAAGCCAATAGAATTTTCCCCACAACATACAGCCCTTTTCCCCGGCTGGTAGGCGCTTCGTTATTATTGAACATGGAGTATATAAGTCCCCACAAAATCTGGCATTTCCGTGCAAACGCCGAGTCCGGGCAGGCATCCAACGGCAGGATTTCCAGCCGAATCCCATGGGAAATGTCCAAATCCTGCTGGCGCTCCTTAATAAACGTGGTTGTCTCGTCAGAAATAGCCGTGAGCAGAGAGCGGTAATAATGGTCCTTGTCCGAGCGGCAATAAACATACTTGGCATCGGCTTTTTCCGGCCAAATCTCCGCCAGACGCTCATAATCCTTTCGGGGCATGAACACGTCTACATCATCATCCCACGGCACAAATCCCTTATGACGGATAGAGCCGATACAGCATCCTCCGCAAAAATAGAAAAGAAGGCCGTTCTCCTTGCAAAAATCCCGGAAATACAGCAAAATCTCCATGGACTTTTTTTGAACCGCCCGAATCTGCTCTGACGTGGCAGCGCCATCGGAAGTAAATTTCATGATGAGCCTCCTGTTTTTTTACAAATCCCAACGAAATACGGTTTTAAAAGGCGTAGTCATATCCGTCTCAAAAATCCGCTGAATATCTTTGATACACCGCACCGGCTTATCTTCATAGATAATGTATCCCAAACGGTTTTGCAGAGTCTTGTCCTGCATAAGCTCTACAGCTGTTTCAAAGTCCTGTCTGCCAGAACGGCTGCTTCCTACCAGAGTCAGCCCTTTTTCCAGCACATCGCGGGTGCGCACCGGCACCGGGTTCTCGCTGACTCCCATGAGCATCACGGTACCCTGAGGCCGGATGCAGGTGATAATATCGTCAATGGCCCGGCCGCTCCCCTCGCCGCCGGCACATTCAAAGGCATGATCCACCGAGAAATCCCCCGGCAGCCTGTCCGCCATGCATACCCGGTGGACAAAAGTGAAGCTGGACAGCTTGCGGGGATTCTTGCCCACCACGGTGATTTTGGCATCCGGCAAAAGCCGACGCAATACGCAGGCCATCACATAGGCAAGGCTTCCGTCGCCCCAAATACCAATGTCGTTTCTCCGGCTGTGAGCTAACAGCTTCAGCCGGGTGGCGCTGTGAACCGCCACGCTGACAAACTCCGTAATAGCCGCCACCGAAGACGGCACTCCTTCACAGGAAACCACCCGGTCTGCCGGAAGTCCCACCACCTCCCGCATAAACCCGTCATAGCCGCTGGAGAGAAAATGACTTCCCCGAGCGTAATTTTCAAAAATCATATCGTCGTCCTGTCCCGGCACGTTGGGAATCAGCACGACCCGCTCGCCTGTGTGAAATTTTCCCGAAGCATCCCGCAGGACCTCACCGCAGCACTCGTGAATCAGCGCCATGGGCAGCTTTTTTCGCAGCACTTGGGCATCCCGCAGCCCCTGGTAATACCGCTGGTCTGCATGGCACACCGCCATATAACGAGGGCGTACCAGCACCTGTCCGGCTGCATCCACATCCTGACAACTGATGGAGAACACATGGGGGCTTACCAGCTGATACACATGGTTAATCAACGCTGGTCCCTCCAATCATAGCCTGGGCGATTTTATAATCGCTGACCGTGGTGATTTTCAGATTGGAAACCTCCCCCCGTACCAAATGTACCGGCTTATTCCGCACCACGCAGATTTTACAGGCATCGGTCAAGATCGCTTTTTCCTGGGGAGAAAGGTCCTGATACAGGGACTTGAGCATGGACAGACGGAAACTCTGAGGGGTCTGCCCCTGGAACATTTTCCGCCGGTCGGGAATTTCGGAAATCACTTCCCCGCCTTCCGAAACCACAATGGTGTCCGTTGCTTCCACCACGGTATCCACTGCACCGTACTGGAGCGCTCCGTCAATATTCTCTTCAATAATCCGCAGTGTGACAAAGGGGCGCACCGAGTCGTGAGTCACAATAATATGTTCGTCCTGCTGGCCGAAATCGCTTTCAATTCTGTCCGCGATGTTCATAATCGTACTATTCCGGTCGCCGCCGCCGGGCACCAGTACAATCCGCTCTTTCTGGTCCGGCACATATTTTTCCACCAAATCCTCCATATGCAGCAGCCAGGCAGGGTGTACCCCCACATAGATTCGGTGGAACCGGCTGCACAAAAGGAACTTTTCGAGGGTATGCATAATGATAGGTTTATTCCCCAACGGCAAAAACTGCTTGGGCATATCCGCAATATTCATACGGCTTCCCACACCGCCGGCCAGTATTGCTCCGAAAATCATAACCAGACCATCCTTTCCATAAGCCGCCAGACAGGCCGCTTCACTTGTTTTCCGTGCAGGAATCCTCTTCCTTCACACAGTAATATTTCCCTTTATAAATGCGATAGCTGTTGTCCAAATCGCAGAAGCTCATGTCATGCACTGGCACCTGCTTCTCCTTGGGTGGCAGCTGCATATAATCTCCAAACACAATCCGCAGATACCCGTCATATCCCACTGGCAGCGGGAACAGTTCTCCCTCAAACTCCCGCCAAGCCGCCGATGCAAAAATTTCCTTGGGATACCGATTTTTCATATATCCCGGCCCGGAACAAAGTTCGGTAATAGCGCTGCACGATTCAATGGGATACTGGGTCATTTTCCGCTCTGCCAGTTTCCACAGCCGATACCGCAGCTTTTTGGATGGCACCAGCCCCAAGGCGATTTTTGCCAAAAGAGCCACTTTTTTTCCATGGTTCACCGGCACCAGCTGGGCACAGTATAGCGAGTATAATAGCGCCCAGAAAATCTGCTTTTTCCGTTGCCAGGGGGAATCAGGATACCCGTCCAACGGCAGAATGTCCATGGCAAACCCGTGGCACATATCGATGTCCTGCTGATAGGGCTTGATGCCGGTGGTGCGGTTATCCCGCAAGGTTAAAAACAGGTTGTGGTCCACCAAATTTTCCGACTGCTGCACCAGCGTATACGTTTGGGTATCCCCTTCCCGGGGCCAAATCTCCTTCAGCTTTTCATAGTCCTTCCGGGGCATGAAAAAGTCGGCGTCGTCATCCCAGGGGATAAATCCCTTGTGACGAATGGCGCCAATACAGCATCCGCCGCAAAAATAGCACAAAAGCCCGTGCTCTTCACAAAAATCCCGAAAATACCGGGCCATCTCCAAGCTTTTCTGCTGGAGCGCCCGCAGCTCCACGGTGTTTTCCTTATCAGCCATGGGTACTATTCTCCTTCCCGAAGCTGTCCCCGCACCTGTGCAATGGCCGGGCTGATTCCCTGATGATGGCGTTTTTTCCACAGGGGAAGCTGTACCAAGCCCACCAGTGTTCCAACGCCATAGCACACATGTAAAATCAAAAACAATACCGGCAGGCACAAGGCTGTCACATTCCAGTTTTCATCCCGCACACAGAATACCGTCATCAGCACTGCCAGCAGCGCATACAGTCCCCACATAATGGCCGCCAGCTGCCAAACTCCTACCAATGCCAGCACCGTTGTCAGCAGAATCCCTATCAAAAACGCAAAGGGGACAAAATGATACAGCGACAGGCATCCGGGACATACACCCAAGGTCAGGCCAATCCATTTTCCGTTGGCATATTTTTGCCGCACCATTTTTTTCAGGCTGCTGCGTACATGCTGATAGGAAATAATATCCGGGTCAAAGCACAGCCGGAACCCGGCTTTACGCATCCGATAATGAATTTCGTTGTCCTCCGTACGGGCCAACTCTTCGTTATAGCCGCCGATAGTCTCAAACACTTCCCGGCGATAGGCTCCATGGAATACCGATTTGGCATACATTCTCCCCACGTCCCGGCGAAAAGGGGCAATACTGCTGCCAAACAGAGAATTCTCTGCCAGCAGCAGGGTTTTCTGCCAGCGGGTGGGGTTTTCAATTACGCAGGGACGCTGACCACCGGACACGCTTTCCCCGCTGTTGAGGCAATTCACATTTTTCTCCACAAAGTCCGACGGGATATTAGCATGGGCATCCACCCGGAGAATCACATCCCCAGAAAAGGCCCGCAGCGCCACATTCCAGCCACGGGGCAGGGTCCTTCCGGGATTGTCCAACACCTGTACACCGGCAAACTCACCGGCATACTGACTGGCAAACTCTTCCATACAACGGCGGGTCTTATCAGTAGAATCACTGTCCACCAGCACCACCTCAATTTGGGAATGGGGATAGCTCTGGGACAACAGGTCGCGGAACAAAGCCGGCAGGCTCGCCTCTTCGTTTCTGGCGATAACGGTAAACGATACCAGCAGTTGATTGTCTTGTTTCAAAATCAGTATTCACCTCATCGCTGTGTTTTGATAACAGTACTCCTATTATATCATGCTCTTCCCTGTTGTCAAACATACCAGCAGGGAAAACCGGGGGTTACGGCTATGCTTTTTCATTCATTTCATCCACAAACTGCCGCAGCTTTAAAAAGTCCTCAAAAGCACCCGCCTTGGAAGAAGGATTTCGCAGCAGGGCAGCGGGATGCAGGGTCGCCATCATGGTTAGGTTTCCCTTTTGAAAAAACTGGCCGTGCTCCTTTGTAATCTTCATATCGGGCTTTATGAGCTTCATGGCGGCAATCCTGCCCAAACATACGATGATTTTGGGACGCATCAGTGTTACCTGGCTTCGCAGCCAGTTCATACAGGCCTCTTGTTCTTCGGGCCGGGGGTCCCGGTTATGAGGCGGGCGGCACTTGACGATATTGGTGATATAAATATCCTTCTCCCGCTCCAAGTCCACTGCCGCCAGCATTTTGTCCAGCAACTGTCCGGCACGGCCCACAAAGGGCTCCCCCTGTAAATCCTCATTTTCCCCGGGGCCTTCCCCCACAAACAGGATGTCGGCATTGGGATTTCCCACACCGAACACCACATGATGTCTTGTCTCACAAAGGCCGCATTTTCGACATTCCTTACAGGCCTTTTCCAACTCGCTCCACTGTGTCATGGCAATCCTCCTGGGTTATGGTTTGCATTATTTTTCATTATACCATGCCCCGGAAGGAAAATCCATGGTAGCCTTTCATATTTCCTTTCTGCTCTGTACAATGCGCCATTTTTCCGCCAACCTATCTCACAAAAGCCCTCCTTGAAAAAAAGCTTTGTTCATCTTTCCAAACTTTTTCGAGGTGTCTTGACAAACCTTTCACGAGGTCGTACAATACACCTGTCAAGACACCTGCAAATATATCTTTTAAGAAGGGGCTATGAAATATGAAGGTTCAGAAGAAAATTATGACCATGGTCGTTGCCGCTCTCCTGTGCGCAGTGGGAATCGTCATCCCCATGTTCTGTCCTAAAATCGTTCTGGAGCCGGCTTCCTTTACGCTGGCCAGCCATGTAGCGCTGTTTTTAGCCATGTTTATTTCCCTGCCAGTTTCCATTATTGTTTGCCTGGGAACCACTGTTGGATTTTTCTTTGCCGGCTTCCCGCTGGTAGTCGTGCTACGGGCATTGAGCCAAATCGTGTTTGTAGCACTGGGCGCCTGGTTCCTCCAGCACCACAAAAATGTGGTTGGCCGTCCCATTCCCAGCACCCTGTTCAGTTTGACAATGGGCGTTATCCACGGCTTCTGCGAAATGATGGTTTCCAGTTGGTTCTACTTTAACGGCGGCCAGACCCAGCAGGGCTATGTGGTTTCTGTTCTGCTGCTGGTGGGACTGGGCACTGTGATTCACAGCATGGTGGACTATGGCATTGCTGTGGTGGTATGGCGTGCTGTACAGAATGTGGTGCGGATTCCGGTCAATGTCCATTTGGGCAAAAAGAAGTCCACTGCAACGGTCACTGAGTAAGCTGATTTTGTTCCCACTTTTATCATAACACATAAAACAAAAGCCAGGGCTTTGAGAAACGCAACAAACGTTTTTTCAAGGCCCTGGCTTCGTTTTTGATAGAGCCTTTGATAGAGCCGCTGTTTATTCGCCGCAATGGCCATGAGCACAGTGGCCGCCTTCTACATGGTGCCCGCCGCAAGTGTGCTCTCCGTGATGATGGGCGCAGACCGTATCGGGGTTGAACACCAGCGTCTGGGACAAAAGCGCCATGACACTGGCATCTGCCTGACCGGTAACGCCGGGATACAGACGGATGCCCGCCTGTGCCAAGGCTGTCCGTGCGCCGCCGCCGATTCCGCCGCAAATCAGGGTATCCACGCCGAGATTTTTCAAAAACGAGGCCAGCGCGCCATGGCCGCTTCCATTGGTATCGACTACCTGGCTGTCCACAATTTGGCCGTTCTCCACGGTATACACTTTAAACTGCTCGGTATGCCCAAAATGCTGATATACCTGTCCGTTTTCATAGGTGACTGCAATTTTCATGGTTCTGTATGCTCCTTTTCTTCTGTCATTGCTCCGCAGGAAGGGCATCGGCCCGTCTCCTGCTGCTGTTTCCAGCACTTTTTCTTTCCACAGCCTTCGCTGTGAGGACATACCCAGTATTCCCCGCCGGAAATCACCAGTTCTTTTCCCTGCACCAGTGCTTCGGCCAGTTTTTTCCGGGCACGGTCATAAACTGCCTGAACCGTTGTGCGGGCCACGCCCATCTGCCGGGCACATTCCCCCTGGGTATATCCCAGCAAATCGATGAGCCGGATACATTCATATTCATCCAGCGTCATCACTACCTCACAGGCAGCCGCACATCCCCCCTGGGGGCCAAACCGGCAATGCCCTGGCATCCCACAGATACGCCGTCGTTTTTGAGGCCTTGGCATAAGACACCCGCTCCTTTCCAAACAGATTATTTCTGACTTATGTCAATAACAAATATACCATTATTTCTGTCATATGTCAATAATCTATTTTTCCTCCGCCTCTCCATTCCAAAAGCAAAGACAAACAAAAAAGGTATCCTGCCAAACAAAATGACAGAATACCCTTTCTCACCATTATTTATAAAAACTTACAGAATAATTTCTCCGTCAACCGTACCGGGCAGGCCAGCAGCGTTGGACTCGTCGGTATCAATATGCATAGCAGCGGCATACTTGGGGCTGACGCGGCACACCACATCACCGAAAATCAAAGAACGGCCGTTATAATCCAGCTTGACAGAAACAATCTGCTTGTCCTCCACGCCGGCCTCTTTAGCCTCTTCCACGTTAAAGTGGATGTGGCGCTTTGCAATAATCACACCATGGTCGATGTCCACTTCACCGGCAGGTCCCACCAGCTTGCAGCCGGGAGTGCCAGCCAAATCGCCGGACTCGCGAATGGGAGCGGTAATGCCCAGCTTACGGGCATCGGTCAGAGCCAGTTCCACCTGGGTTTCGGGACGTACCGGACCCAGAATAGACATTTTCATAGAACCCTTAGGGCCGACAACCTCTACCTTTTCGTTAGTAGCGAACTGGCCGGGCTGGGACAAATCTTTTTTATTGCTGAGGACAGCGCCCTTTCCGAACAGGGTCTCCAAATCCTGCTGGGTAACATGCAGATGACGGGCGGAAGTTTCTACCATAACTTTCATCGAGAACACTCCTATTATATAATGTTTTGCTGTACAAACCAAAACGCATCCCACGAACTGGCACACGTTTCCATATCTATTGTACTCCCAATTCCGACAGATTTCAACTCCTGAGACAAAGAAACTGCACACAGAACCGGGCAGCTATCCTCTTTTCAGCCTTCGGTATCCTCCGGCTTCTCAAACAGGATTCCTTTTTCCCGAAGGCCTTCCAGCACTCGCTCGCAGGCCTCCTGGCTGGGACAGGACAAGGTATGAAGATGGATTCCTCTGGTTAAGGCACACAGGGGGTTGGCCTGGTTCTTTTGGAGCTTCCTCAAAAAGGCATCGGCATCATACCGAGAAAAAATTTGCAGGCTTCCGGAAATCTGACCATACAGCGGATGCTCTACAATCACATCCAACAAACCGCAGCCATTATCCACCACAGTATACAATTCCTGGGCCAAAAGCTTATCGTCGTGGCGGCAGGCAATGGTGACCGACGACTCGTCCGGACGGTTTCTTCGTAAAATATATCCTCTTGGGGTAGCAGAAATCTCGTGAGCGGCTGCCCGCAACAGGGCAATATCCCCCACAATAATCTGACGGCTAACGGAAAACTGTTTCGCCAAAGTAGTCGCGCTGATGGGTTCTTCGCTCTTTCCCAGCACTTCCAATATCTGTGTCCTTCGTTTGGAGGACGGACTCATAGACAACACTCCTTTCCTGCTTAGTACGGGGATATTGTATCATATTCCAGCTCAAAAAGCAAAAAGAGCCTCCCACATAGCAGGAGGCTCCTGGATCATATCGCCGAAAGCTTATTTCTTCTTCGGCGGCGCTTTTTTGGAATTATTTTCGGCATAAATCGCCAGTGCATCTTCCACAGGGCCGTCAAAAACCACTTTTCCCTTTATCAGATAGATAGCGCGATGGCAAATTTCCTTCACCCCTTCGGGGGAGTGGCTCACATACAGCACCGTTGTACCCTTTTTGATGATATCGGCAATGGCTCGTTTACACTTCTTCTTAAAGTTGGCGTCGCCTACGCTCAAAGCTTCATCCACCACCAGAATTTCCGGATCAGTATTCACATTCACAGCAAATCCCAAACGCATTTTCATACCGCTGGAATACGTCCGCACCGGCTGGTCAATATAATCCCCCAGCTCGGCAAAGTCAATAATCTTATCTTCAATGGTACGGATATATTCATCTGTCAAGCCCAGCAGGTATCCCTTTAAATAAATATTTTCCCTGCCCGTCATCTCACTGGAAAAACCAGCAGTCAATTCCAGCAAAGCGGCCACCCGGCCATTAACCGTTACGGTTCCGCTACTGGGGAAGGATACGCCTGTAATCATTTTCAGCATGGTGGATTTTCCGGCACCATTGTTGCCGATAATGCCCACCGATTCGCCTTTTTGAATCGTCAGGCTAACATCGTCCAAAGCCATATGTTTCTTCAGCTTTTTCGAATGATAGAACAGTGCTAAAAACTGTTCTTTGTTGTCCTTATAGAGGGTATACTCTTTTGTAACATGGTCAAAAATTACAGCAGGCTGTGTATCTGCCATTTCTCATGCGCCCCCTTACAGTACATCCGGCAGCTTCTTACGAAGGCGGTTATAGTTGTAGATTCCCAACAGCATAATTACAATAAGCTCAACAAAGAAGATAAGGGTCTCTGTGGGATATTGCCAGAACCACTGATGAGAGACAAAAGCCTTTCGATAGCCATTGACAAAATAGTTAATCGGATTGAGAAGCATCAAATGGCGCAGCCAAGGCACATCCAGTGCGTACGTATCCCACACCACGCCAGAAAGCCAGAACAGGCCCGTCATGATGGATTTCACCAGGTTTTCAAAGTCCCGGCTGAAAGCGCTCATGGGCGCGGTAGACCAGGAAAGCGCCAAGAAGAACAGGAACATCAGCGGGCAATAGTAAAAGAACTGGAGTGCATACACTGTGGGGATATATCCGCTGAAGCATAGGAAAATAATCATCAAAGCCGTAAGCGCCAAATGGACGTAGAACTTAGCAAGCAATGTAAACGTCATGATATTCGACACAGGGAAGTGCATTTTCACCACAAACTGGCGGTTTTTGCGGATAGACTGGGAACCAAACAAAATGCTGTCGCTGATAAAGAACCACGGAATAAAACCCGGCAGCATAAAGGTAAAGCGGGGAATTCCATCAATATCGCCACCGGCCCGCAGACCCACATCAAAGGCGAACCAGTAAATAAACAGCGTAAAGAGGGGCTTGACCAGCGCCCAGCCAGCGCCCAGAAAAGAACCCTTGTAATCCTTTTTCAACTCTGTCCGCGCCAGCATGATAATCTGCTTGGCATTGTGCCGGTGCTCCTGAAAAATACTGAACAAAGGAAATGCCTCCCATATAAAAATAGTCAGCGGTAAAAAAACGCGCTGCGATGGTAAGACGAATCTGACATAGCTTCTATTATTTTACCTTCCCTTTTCTCAAAAGTCAATTGTTGGCGGATAATCAAAAAAGATTGCGACAAACGACTAAACTACCCAAAACGAAATTGCAATTTTAGGATAAAAATACTATATTTTTATTCGTTACTCGCAAAATGGCCCGACTTTCCTCAAAAAGCCGGGCCATTTTATCACTCCCCTGTCAACGAATCTGTCAGCTGACAATTTTATAATACGTTCTGGCAGTCAAAGCATAAATAATTCCATAAATCACAGCAAAAATTAAAAAGCTCACCGCCGTACACAGCAAATACAAAGACACATTTTGAAGTGCCAGAAGCTGCAAAATCCGATAAATCATCGGGAAGGCAAAAACCGTGTGAACCCCTGCCATCAAAAGCGGCAGGAAAAATACCGTCAGCACTTGGGAACGAATGGTTCGGCGGATTTCTCTCTTGTCCATCCCCACCTTCTCCATAATGGTGAATCGGTCTTTGTCGTCATAGCCTTCAGAAATCTGCTTGTAGTAGATAATCAAAATCGTTGCCATGATAAATAGAGTCCCCAAAAATACACCTACAAACAGAAGTCCCCCTACCAATCCCAAATACAGGCTTCTTTCCGTAACTTTGGCCGATATATTCAATGAGCGGAAGTTCCCCCCCGCCTGGGTAACCACATCTTCCAGCACTTGATAGGATTCATCCAGTTTCTGCTCTACTGCCTGTTTTAATTCTGGGCTTCCATCCAAATCAAAAGCATAGGAGTACTGCAAATCAGAATAATCTCCATAATCTACATCCGGCATCCGCTGCAAGGCTTCCATTTCCAGCAGGTCTTCAAAATCCTTCACCACAACCCCAAGATGGCTGGTCATCATAATGGCGGCGGCAGCGTTGGGCGGAAACTCTGTCACTTTTTCCCGTATTTTCAAAGTTTTATCCGCCAGAGAAAATTCCTCTCCTTCATAAGTTTTTTCTCCTGTATACAGCAGAATTTCCCCATCGTCCAAGATTTTCTGGGTTCCCATTGCCTGGTTATAGTCATCCAGCGTCATAAACGTGATAGTATAATATTCAGAAACCGACATCCCATTATCCAGTTTTTCCGGCCTGATTTCGTACATACTGCCGATTTTTTGGGCATCACAATTTAAATAGCTGTACTGCACCACGTTTTCAGGCGTGGCCCCTTGTTCCTTTACAATATCTTCCACCACCGGCTGTAGGATATCCCCGATGGATTCGGTATTGCTGTGCACCCTGACTTCCAAATCACGGGCATACGTATTTTCAATCATATCCTCCATGCCGAAATACATGGAGCAAGTAGAGGAAACCATCACCAGTACCATCGTGGACAGCACGCAGATATTGGCAAGCCCCACGGCATTTTGCTTCATCCGGTAAATCATGCCGGAAACGGCAATAAAGTGGTTGGTCTTATAATAGAAGCGGCGGTTTTTCCGCAGAATTTTTAAAATGGCAATGCTTCCAGCAGTAAACAAGCAATAGGTGCCCAAAATCACCAAAATGACCGCCACAAAAAACAATGTAAACGCCTGTACCGGATTGGTAATGGTCACGGCAATCCAGTACCCGCTCCCCAGTAGCACCACGCCAAGCAGCGCCAGCAGCCAGCGGACTTTTGGCTCTTTTTCTCCCACCTGTCCGCCCCGCAGCAATTCAATGGGATTGGTCAGATGGATTTGCCGCAGACTGTTGAGAAAAATCAGCAGAAACAGGATTCCAAACAGTAGAATCCCTTCCTTGATTGCGTCTATGGAAACAAAAAAGCCCAGCGGGATTTCCGCTTCCAGCAAATTAGCCAGCACCAAAAACGCTGCCTTATCCAGCAGGATTCCCAGCATCAACCCCACAATCAGGCTGGCCATAGCAATATAAACGGTCTCATAAAAAATCATGCGGGACAGGTGCCCTTTTCCCATTCCCAAAACATTATACAGGCCGATTTCCTTTTTCCGCCGCTTCATCAAAAAACTGTTGGTATAAAAGATAAAGATATAGGCAAACAGGGAAATAACCCACACACCTAAATTCAGGCAAACCCGCAAAGACGCACTTCCCAACTGCATATTGTCAATGCCGGGATTGACAGCCAATGCACGCATCATATAATAAGCCGCCACTGTAAAAATACAGGTAAGCAAATAAGGCACATATACCCGGGCGTTTTTGCGGATATTCATTCCCGCCAGCTTTGCATAGAAAAACTTATTCATACCGGGCACCGCCTTCTCCGCGAATAAAACCGGTCGAAGACCCTACTGAGGCGCCGGTGGCAATCAGGGTTAACGTATCGGAAATCTGCTGGTACAGTTCCTCCTGGGTATGGCCGCCCCGATAGATTTGATGGAACACTTCTCCATCCTTAATAAACAGTACCCGTCCAGCGCTGCTGGCAGCTTTGATACTATGGGTTACCATAAGGATGGTCTGGCCGCTGCGGTTGATTTCTTCAAAGAGCTTGAGCAGGCTGTCCGCTGAGCGGGAATCCAGTGCGCCGGTGGGCTCGTCTGCCAAAATCAGCTGCGGCTCCGTAATCAGCGCCCGGGCCACAGCGGTACGCTGTTTTTGCCCGCCGGAAACCTCATAGGGGAATTTTTTCAGGATAGAAGTAATCTCCAGCCGAGAGGCAATGGGGACCAAGCGCTGCTGCATTTCGGGATACTTTTTTCCGGAAAGAACCAGCGGCAGAAAAATGTTGTCCTGAATAGAGAAGGTGTCCAGCAGGTTAAAGTCCTGAAACACAAACCCCAAGTTATCCCGGCGGAAAGCTGCCAGCTCTTTTTCCCGAATGGAAAGGATATTTTTCCCTGCCAACAGCACTTCACCGCTGGTGGGACGGTCCAGAGTTGCCAAAATATTCAGCAATGTGGTTTTTCCGCTGCCGGATTCTCCCATAATTGCTACAAACTCCCCCTGCTCCACGGAAAAATTCACATCCGCAAGCGCCTGCACATGGCTGCCGCCGAACCGGGTGGTATATACCTTTTTCAAATGGTTGACTTCCAGAATAGACATGAAAAAGACCTCCTTTGTTTCGTCACAGCCAGTATAACAAAACCGGGAAACGCGTGCCATTTTTCTGGCTTACATTTCCCGGCCAAATCTTACTGAATTGTAAGGGGAGCCCCGGCTGCTATAGCCTGTTCCCTTTTAAAGAAACAGCTCGTTTTCCTTGTGGCCGCTGCAAGCCTTTTCCAGACGGCTGGTCAGTACAGAGAGCTTTTCCTGGTCCACTGCGCGAGCATGGCGGGGACACAGGCTGACACACCGCATACAGCCAAAACAGAGCTGGGAATCCGTCTTGAACGGCTCCTCTTTCGGAATCGAGCCTGCTGGACAATTTTTCGCACACAGGCCGCACCGGATACAGTTTTCTCCGGCTACCGGCTGCAAAACCGACGAAGATGCTGCACGATAGGGCCGGTTGCCTGGAACCGCCACATCATCCTGCAATCTTCCTTGCTCCATGGCCTGGAGGATCTGCTGTCCAAAAGTTTCCAGCTGTTTCCCGTCGGCTTCGTCCGGCCTTCCGGCAGCAAACTGGCGCATAATGGAATGTTCCGCGACTGCGGCCACAGCTGCCACACAACGAAACCCTCTTTCGGTGAGCAAATCTTTTAATTCAACAAGCGTGTCTTCATAGGCCCGATTGCCATATACTGCCACCAATACAGCGGCGGCTCCATTGCCCGAAAGTTTTTGAATCCGGCCAGCCTCCAACGCAGGCACCCGCCCACTATAAGCAGGCGCGGTAAAAATACAGATATCCTCTTTCTCCGGTACCGGATAGTCTTCCTCTATCCGAGTCAAATCCACCATCACTTTTTCACAGTCCCAGCCGCGGCTCAAATAGTCCGATACTTTTCGGCACCCTCCGGTGGGGCTAAAGCAAAATTCATACAGTTTCATCGTACGGCCTCCCAGACTTTTACAGTAAAAGACGACGCTGTCTTTCTCTAAGACGCGCCGCCCCAATTTTGATTATGCTTTCTGTGTTTCCTTCAGCGCCTGAGCCAGCTGGTCCGGGCAAGAAGTCGGCTTAAATCCGCAGCGAATTCCTTCGCACCGGGCAATCACATCTTCTACCTTCATACCTTTTACCAGTGCGCTGATTCCCTTGGTATTGCCGTTACATCCACCAACAAATTTGACGTCATTGACAATGCCGTTTTCCACATCCAAAATAATCTGAGAAGAACAGGTTCCTCTGGTCTTATACGTATACTGCATTTCTATCATCCTCCAAATTCATTTGCTCCTGCAAACATCCTACAGAATTCTATTTATTATACAGCCTTTTCCGACAAAAAGCAAAGCCTTTTCCAACCCATTATTTCGGCAGACGCTCCGCCAATCTTTCCCACTGTTCTTTTGGGGCGGTAGAAGAGCCAAGAGGCAGACACTTTTTCGTATTTCCCCCATGAAAATCCGTTCCCCCAGTCATGAGCAATCCATATTTTTCCGCCGTTTCCATGAATGAGGGGACTTCTTCCTCCGGATTGCGGGGATGCCAAATTTCCACCCCGTCAATTTCCCCGGAGGATGCCAGTTCCTGCAGCAAAGCTTGACTTTTATACTCGCTGGGATGTGCTAACACCGGAATTCCGCCGGAAGCCCGAACCACCTCCAGCGCCTCATGAACATTTGGATAAGTGACAGGGCTGTAGGCCAATCCCTTCTTTGAGTCGAACAGTTCCCGGAACAAGGGGCCGTACATAATATCCGTATAGCCTGCGCTCATCAGCGCCAGCATAATGTGCTGTTTAAACAGCGCCGGGGCAAACTGTCCCCATCGCAGCACCATTTCCCGGGGGATTGGGTAATACTTGCGGGTTTTTTCCAGCATGATCTCCCCGGCTTTCTGGCGGCTGCGGCAAATCTCCTCACAAAGGCCGGAAATCGGCTCCGGATTGCGAATTCCGTATACCAGTATATGGGCTTTGCGTCCGGTTTTTGGATCATTGGTGGACAGCTCTACCCCGGGAACCACCTTTACGCCCAAAGATTCCCCCAACTTTACCAGCTCCGGTGTACCGGAAAGGGTATCATGGTCAGTAATCGCCACCACCGGAAGTCCCCGGGCAGCGGCCAGACGCACCAGCTCTTCCGGCAATACAGAGCCGTCCGAACGCATGGTGTGGCAATGAAGGTCTGCGTACATGAAAAAATATCTCCTTTCCCCGCCTGTATCCAGCGGATTCCATTTTTATTTTTTCAATAGCTTTTCCGGTGTAAAACTGCGGGAAGCCTTTCGGAACAGCAGCCAGTCCAGCAGCAGCACGACTGCCGAAAGCACCAGCAGCGGCAAAGCTCCCAGCACGAACAAGCCGGTAAACTGTCCCACAAACAGCAGAATCACCGGAAGCACCACATAACCGGAGGTCTGCATGGCCTCCATATAACTTTTGGAACGGCCGGACACCAGCACCATGAACACCACTCCGAACACCGTCAGCGACGGCGCCAAAAAGACAATGGTTACCAGCCAAGCCCAGTCAAACCAGAAGGGCATTTCCAAAAGGATGTTTCCCACAAACGCCGTAATTCCGAACAGCAGCAGGGAAATCCCCGTTATCAGCAGGGAGAGGCGCACACACATTTCCACCTTAGCCCGAAAAATCTGCCGGATGGTCATGGGTGTCAGCAGCAGTGTCTCAATAGTCCCCCGCTCTTTTTCCCCCACAAACGAACTGGAAGCCGTAACCGTCGAGCTCATTAGGGGAATCATTAAAAACAGCATAGGCGCCATCATGGTCGTCATGGTATAGAACATCATCTGCCGTTCGTTCAGACTCTGGGCTTTTTCCGGCAGCAGCTTGAGAATTTCGTCCATACCGTTCATTTGCTCCATAGGCACAAAATAGGCCACCAGCAAAAAGGCTACCGGCATAACTACCATTAAAATGGCTGGCAGTGCTATCAGCGTATTGCGCAGCATGGGGGTTTTCCACACTTCGGCAAAGTCTTTTCGCATCAAGGCTTTTTGTCCATCTACAAGCTTCCATTCTGCCTTCATGCCCGTTCCCCCTCTCCGCCATCTTTTCCGTCCTTTTCCAAAAAGCGGAAGTACACATCTTCCAATTCCGGCCGGAACAGCCGTGCCTCATAAATTTCCAGCCCCTTCTGCACCATTTCCCGCAAAAGACCCGGCATCTCTGTCTCGTTTTCTACCGGACGCCGCCACCAGCCGTCCTTTTCCACAAAGCCCTCTCCCGGACAGGCGCCTTCTTTCAGCCGGAACCCGGCCCAAATCCGGCATCCGGCCTGTTTCCACAGAGCTTCAAAGCCGCCCCAGGCCAACAAATTTCCCCGGTTTATCAGCCCATACAAAGTACAAATATCCTGGGCATATCGCAGCTGATGGGTACACAAAAATACCGTCGTACCCACTTCTCTTGCCAAAGACGTAATCAGCTCATTCACCATCTGGGCAGATTCCGGGTCAAGGCCGCTGGTCGGCTCATCCAAAAACAGCACCTTGGGCCGATGCACCAGCGCTCTTGCCAAAGAAAGCCGCTGGGTCATACCCGTCGAATAGTCCGAAACCTTTCTGTCCCGGGCCTCCCACAGTCCCAGCCAGCGCAGCAACTCTCCGGCCCGCTGTCTCGCGTCTCCCCGTCCCATCCCGGCGGTTTCCCCAAAAAAGCACAGGTTTTCAATCCCGGTCAGCTGGCCATACAATCGAGCAGTTTCTGTCATGACTCCTGCCAAGGCGTGGACTTTTTGCGGCTCCTGCACGGGGTTTACCCCCATCACTCTACACTCTCCACTGTCAGGCGTCAAAAGGCCGTTAAACAGTTTCACTGTCGTGGTTTTTCCAGCGCCATTAGGCCCCAAGAATCCGCACACGCCTCCTTCCGGAACCTCCAAAGACAGTCCGTTCAAAGCCAGATTTTTTTCATAGGAGCGGGTAAGGCCCCTTGCTTCTATTGCTGTCATGATTCACACTTCCTTTTGTGTGATTGTATTATGATACTGGCACAATCATATCGCCGTTTTTTCTGTTTGTCAAGGTAGTTTTCCGTCTTTTTATGGAATCAGCCGGAACCATTCTTACAAAGGCGAAAAAAGAATCATGCCGCAGCTTTTAACAGCCACGGCATGACAAGGGGCAGCGTGTATCAGCGCTGTTCCATATTGATTTTGCTGAAATCGTGCTGTTTGACGTTCTCCACGATTCCACGGCTGTCTGCTGTAGACAACAGCTTTGCACGGTTCTTTTTCAGGCGCAGAGGAGACTCTACACCGCCAGGGCCGGAGACACAGCCGCCTTCGCAGGCCATACCTTCAATCATATCGTCCTTAAAGCGGCCCACGTTGAGCATCATCAAAGCCTTCTTGCACTCAGCGGCACCGTTACACTTCACGCAGGTAAAGGGCAGCTCGATTCCTTCTTCTTCCAGAACCTGAGCAACTCCAGCACTTACGCCGCCGCTGACAGCATAGTTCTTACCGGCCAAGCTGCCATCCTGCTCATTTTCGGCCATATCAGCCGGGTTAATTCCCTGGGCGTCAAACATGGCAATCAGCTCTTCAAAGGTAATCACATAGTCCGCTGTATCCTGTACCTTCTGGGCTTCCAACTTTTTGGCAATACAGGGCCCAATAAATACGACCTTAATATCCGGGTTTTCGGCCTTGAGATACCGAACGGTCATGGTCATGGGAGAAGCGGTCTTGGAGATGTACGGCACCACTTTGGGGAAGTGCTTTTCAATCATATCCACGAAAGCCGGGCAGCAGGAGGTGGTCATCTTGGAATGATTTTCCACAGCCTCTACCAGCTCATGAGCCTCATGATAGGAAGTGGCGTCAGCACCCAAAGAGACTTCTACTGCATCAGTAAAGCCCAGTTTCCGCAAAGCGGATTTCAGCATACCTACATTGGCAGAACCAAAGTGGCCCTCAATAGCGGGGGCAAACACTGCATAGACCGGGGTTTCGCTCTTAATCAAGTCAATAACATCGACAATATAGGAGCGGTCGGTAATGGCGCCAAAGGGGCAGTTTTTCGTACAGGCGCCGCAGCTGATACATTTGGTATAATCAATAGCGGCCTGCTTGTTTTCATCCATAATGATGGCGTCTACCGGGCAGGCACGCAGGCAGGGCCGCATGGTATCGGAAATGGCATGATAGGGACAGGCCTCCGCACAACGGCCGCACTCACGGCACTTGTTGGGGTCGATGTATGCGCCGCGGCCGGTAACAGAAATGGCTCCAAAGGGGCAGGCGGCCTGGCACTTTTTCGCAAGACAGCGCTGGCAGTTGTCTGTAACTGTGAACCGGCTGATGGGGCAGCCCTCACAGGCGGCGGGCAGCACGCCGACAATGCCATTTACGGTTTGATGGGGCAGCGTAATGCCTCTGGCTGCGATTACGCGCTCCCGGATAATTTCCCGCTCGCGATAAATACAGCAGCGGAATTCCGGCAGGGGCCCGGGAATGACATCATAGGGAATCTTGTCCAGATTCTCTTCCAGTGTCCCCTTAAACTCGTTCTCGGCAACGATCTTCAATACCCGATACTTTAACTGTTTCGCGTCGTTATCGTATTGCATACTCTGATCCTTTCTCTACAAAAATCTATGCCGGCTATTTTTTTGATACTTTATAACCGGTTTGGATAAAGGGGAGGGCGTGCGCTCGCACCTCCCCTGCCAGTGCCGATAGTATTTTTTATCGTACTTAGTAATACAGGCGCTCGACGGTTTTACCCATCTGCTCCAGCAAGCTGCACAGCTCGTCCAGCAGCTTCATTTTAATGCTCAAATCTGCCGGCAAGCCGGGGTTCTGATGAGCCGGGTTGATGGCTTTTCCTACAAACAGCCGCAGGGTTGTACAGTTTTCCAACAGCATTGTGGCAATCATGGCGGCGCCGTTTTGCTCGTCCAGCTTGTGGAAATAGAAGGGGTCCGTTTCGTGGCCCACATAATCCTTCATCAGCTGAACCGTGCGGCTCAGGGTCAACACGCCTTCCGTTACCAAATCCAGCCCCTGAATTTTGCCCACCGGCGGAAGGCTCGGGTCGGTGTAATTGAGGGAGGTTTCAATCTTACGATTCAGTACCCGTGCCACAATATTGGCGCTGGTACCACCGCAGACAATATGCTTACCCGGAGAGGTGATGTAATCATGAACCATTTTGGGGTCATCCTCTTTGTTTACTGGCGGGCCGGAAAGCATATTCACCACGCTTCGGGGGGTAATCCGAATAACCAAATCCGTGGAATCATCTCCGGGACGGTCCAAATACAGCTCGCTGACCGCCTGGGACAAAGACGCTGCCAGACGGGGAGCGGATTTCTCTTTGAGCGTTGCTTTGGCCAGCCATGCGGAAACATTGTCCCAGTTCCAGCCAAAGTTGAGGGCCTGCCCCACACCGGCATAAATCACACCGTCGCTCACCAGTGCCAACACGTCGCCCGGACGCACCGTAAACCGACATTCCGTGATATTCTTGCCCGCCATCTGACGGAACTCCGGCTCCATTTCCTGTACTTCGCCGTTACGGATAAAGATACAGGGCGGATTGTCGAATTCAACCAGATAGGCGTCTCCATTGTCGCTAATTTGCAGAATGCTGAACGTAGAGTACGCCAGTTTCCGCACATTACACACCGGCAGGGTATTGGCAATGGTTTCCACTGCCTGCTCCACCGTTGCTCCTTCGTTGAGCATGGTGGAAATAATACTGCTGGTGAGAGTTGATAAAATATTGGCTTTGACACCGCTGCCCAAACCATCCGCCAGTACTGCGATGGTGGAGTTCTTCGTGCGGGTAATCTTCACCTTGTCGCCGCACAGCTCTTCTCCATATTTATTCAGGCTTCGGTAGGCCGCATCCACATGCATTTTCATGGTTGGGAATCACACCTTTCCAAAATTTTAATGCTCGGCACCTTGCCTGTCAATTATTCTCGTCAAAAACAATCATATCTTTCAGCTTGGTCAGGGTCACCTTGGTCTCCGCCGTGGTTTCACCAAGCAGGCTTGCAATCTGCTGTGCCGCTACCATTTGCTTGTCAATCACCTTTTGGGCCATTTCCATGGTCTCCACACGCAGGCGATATGTATTTTCCTGTGCAGCTACTTCCTTGGTAATATCCCGGAAAATGCCCATAACCAACTTTTCTTTTCCAATATAAATCAGGTTCTGCATGGTGGTAATGCCATACTGGGGATATTCCACACGCTTGTCAGTAATAGATTCGCCGGTTTCAAATACATACTGGAAGTCCGAAGAATCGATAATCTCATACAAGCACTTCTGCAGTGCTTCGTGGCGGGTAATGCCAAAAACCTGCTCGGCAGCCCGGTTGAATTCCACAATATTCATTTCTTCATCCACCATAATGGTGATGTTGGGGGTTTCACTCAGCACATAGTTGGACAGAGACTCAGCGCGCTCCTTCATATACGGTACGCACATGGTAAGCTCGGCCTTGTTCTGATAGACGGCAATCGCCTTGTCGCGGCAGGTAGGATAGCCACAGGAACCACAGTTAAGCTCGTCCTCAGGGGTGGTCTTACCAATCTTGGCCAGAATCATGCGGATGGTTTCCTCATCGGGAATGTCTTCCTTGACGGAACGGTCCACAAAGGTCATACTCATGGGAATGGAGGCGTCCAGTGTGGGATAGGTCTCATCCTCGCGGGCATAATCTTCAATCCGCAGTTTCATGGAAAACCGGGAGGTTTCGTCTTTTACCGTCACAGGCCCGTTAATACAGGCGTCTTTGCACATATTCACTTCGATAAAGCAATGGTTCAGCTCGCCCCGCTCCAACGCACGGCACAGGGATAGGCAGTCATCATGACCGCTGACGCTGATCATCTTCCAGTCGCCGGTATCGCCTCTGGCCTTCAGGGAAGCAATAATGCCCTCGGTTACGGGATACATGCGCAGAATTTTAGAGCTGGCATTGAGGAAGGAAGCGGGTTTTGCTTCTGCGATGGTATCGGGACATTCCCGGAACCACTCTGCCAAATCCTCAAAGGTCAGGACGGCGTCCACGTCGTTGTTGTGGCGGATGTCGGCGGCTTCGTCCTTTTTGGCGATGCAGGGGCCGGCAAAAACCACTTTCACCTGTTTGCCAAAACTCTGCTTTAACAGCCGGGCATGGGCAATCATAGGAGAGATAACCGGAGCCATCTGATCAATCAAACTGGGGTAATAACATTCCACCAGCCGGTTAAAAGAGGAACAGCAGGTGGTGATGATATTTTTCATTTTATTTTCCTGAATCAAACGGTGATACTCCGCCGTTACATAGGCAGCCCCTTCGGAAGTTTCGGAAACGCCATAAAAGCCCAATGCTTTCAGCGCGCCCACAAACACCTGGGGATTTGCAAAATCAAAAGACGCAAAGAAAGAGGGAGCCAGGGACAAAATCACCCTCTCGCCCCGCCGGATAAATTCTTTTACCAAGTCCAAGTCGCTGGAAACGGTTTTGGCTCCCTGGGGACATACGTTCAAGCAGGTACCGCACAGAACGCAGGTCTTCTCCATAATCTTCGCCTGCTCGTTTTCCACTTTAATCGACTTAACAGGACATGATTTGACACATTTGTAGCAGTTTTTACAGTTCGCTTTTTTAAGGCCCAAAATACTCATGTTTACCACCCATCCCGCCATTCGGCGAATTATTTTTGGCTGCTGCAGCCCACTGCCCGAGGCAGCGGGTTTACTTTTTCAAGATTACTTCTCCTCCAGACGCTTCAGCACCTCATCGGTGAAAAAAGATTCCGTCTCTGCCGGGGTCAGCTTAAAGCGTTTTCCGTCCAACTCCACACACACGCCGTTACTGGTACATTCCCCCATGCAAAAAGAGCCTTTCAGTGTCACCTTGTTTTCCAGGTGATGATAACTGACGAGCCGTTCCAGAATCCGGATAACATCCTGAGAACCTTTGAGATGGCAGGAGCTTCCGATACAAATTGTAATGTCCATATGTTACAACCCTTTCCTTACACAGAATCCAATGCCAACCCGGCCCTTTCCAGAAAAGGCCTCCCCGCCGGAAAAAAAGAAGGGCCAGGCTTGCAGCCCGGGGGTTACAGGCAAATCTGCCAACAACCCCTGAAAAGACACTTCTAACTGTGGTCATTATACCATAGCTTCCCCCCACTGACAAGAGACGTCACAAAAATTCCCGCCATTTTACTGGAGCTCTTATAGAAATCGTATTGGGGAAGATTTTCTTTAGAGAATTCCCTGTGTTTTGCCTTGCATATGTACTTTTGTTGCATTATAATGAAGTCAGCATATTCATCTATTTGATCCTGTTTTGAGGAAGGGAGGCATTAGACTTGAGCGAAGAATTTAAACATTCATTTAAGAACACCATACATGAAAGCCTTGGCCTTTCGGTTTACAATTGTGGAATCCAGCGGTGCAGCCCCAATCACTCCTGGGGACCCGCTGTCCGGGACCATTATCTCATACACTATGTTTTATCCGGCAAAGGGACTTTTCAGGATGGCAGTGAACAATATACGCTTCATGCCGGAGATGGGTTTCTGGTACAGCCTTCCCGACTGGTCACCTACTCTGCCGACAGCGAAGAGCCTTGGGAATACTGCTGGGTGGGCTTTAACGGTACCGATGCCCAGCGGTTTCTGAGTTTTACGGACCTTTCTGCCGACTCGCCGGTATTCCATTATGACAAAGATGACCGTATTCAAAAGCAGCTGGAAGCCATTGTGGATGCCGTAGGCTCCGATGCCATTCACGAAGCCCGCATGACGGCCGGTTTGCTGGAATTTCTGGCGACACTGATAGAAGAATTCGGCTCGTCCACTCCGAGAAAGAGCAGCAGCTATGAATACGTACAAAAATCCATCCGCTTCATTGAGTTCAATTATTCCCGGGACATCAATATTGATGACATTGCCTCCAATGCCGGAATCAGCCGAAGTCATTTGTACCGTCTGTTTATGCAGTATGTTTCCATGCCCCCCAACGAGTACCTTATCCGGTTTCGGATTAACAAGGCGGCGGCGCTGCTGCGCTGTGACCACTTAACCGTAGGGGAAGCCGCTTATTCCACCGGTTTTTCCGATCAGCTATATTTTTCCCGGGTATTCAAAAAGTACAAGGGAATCCCACCCAGCCGCTATCTGCGGGAAAATGAAACCAATGCCGAATCCAAAAAGGAGAACATCGTATGACACCTCTCGAAGCTATTGAACAGTGGGCCGAAAAAGGCGAGGCCAGTGTGCCGACTCCTTGGGACCGTATGCCGGAAATCTATTTATATATGGATCAAGTCATCACTTATATGCACAGCCAGCTTTCCCTGTTCGAGCGCACCCAAGACAATCCTCTCCTCACTTCCAGCATGATTAACAATTATGTAAAAAATGGTGTGCTGGAACGTCCGGACAAGAAAAAATATTCCCGCAACCATTTGGCCACTCTCATGGTCATTTGTATGCTTAAACAGGTACTTTCCCTTCAAGATATTGCTTCTCTTCTGCGCCCTTCTCTTGCGGAAGGGGAAAACCGGCAGGCCTTGTATGAAACTTATTCCCAGGCCCAAACCGAAGCCCTCCAACAGGTATGCCGGCGGGTACGGGAATGTGTCCCCAAAGGAGAAGAAGCTCTGCGCAGCCTTGCTATGGAACTGGCCGTGGAAGCCAATGCCAGCCGGGCCGCTGCGGAAAGAATTCTGTGTGAGCTTGGCACGAAACATTCGGAAGAAAAGAACGAATCGGAAGAAACCACACCGGAGAAAAAATAAAAAGAGCCGGTAAAAACCGGCTCTTCCTTTGTAAAATTATCAACAAATGTGCGGGAAGGGACACTTATAAAAAGGCGATGAATTTCTGCTGAAAAACTGCCAACTCCTCAAAAGTTTCCGCCATTCCATCCCCAATCGGGTGAGGCCAGATACCGAATGTACATGTCGCGAGGGTCTACTTGAAGTTCCTTCTGGAAAAGGGCGCAAACCTTTTCGGTCATCCGCTCCGATGCCGCCGAATCAATTCGGTCACCCAGCACCTTTACCTCCACCATAGCCATCGGCCGGCCTGTCTCTCCCCGGAACCAGATCCGACAAGCGTCCTCCAACGTGATCATCAGCCAGTCTTCACTTTTTCCAGGTAGGCAGGCAATTGCCTGTCCAAGCTGTTCCTTTACAACAGCCGCCGTTTCTTCTGTTACCTTTACATTGGTTTTAATCTGAATACAAGGCATACTCATTCTCCTTTTCATAATTTTTATAATTATATCATTGCGATAGTTTTGTATTGATCCCGCTATCCCATTCTAAAACGTTTATCTGTTTATCAGTATAAGGGAATCCTTGAGAAAAGAAAAGAGTGTATTTCATGAAAATCACGCAAACCCGGGACATCCGAACGGCCAACCGCTGGGAAATCTTCCGGCAAATTTTGCACCATTACCCTATCAGCCGGGTGGAACTCAGCAATATGACCGGCCTAAATAAAGCCACTGTCTCCACCATCGTCAAAGAATGGATGGATTTGGGACTCCTTTCTGAAACCGAGCGGGGCGTTTCTGCCAGCGGGCGAAAACCCATTATGCTGTGCCCACAGCTTCATGCAGGCTGCGTCATGGCCATTGACATTGACGTGGGCCATGTACAGGCAATCCTCACTGACCTTTCGGGGGAGCGAATTCTTGCCCGGCAGCAGTTTGCTATTTCTTCCCCATATTTTCCCTCTGTATACCGCCAGCTGTGCCAGGTTTTGGATGAACTCCTCACCCAACAGCCGGATTCTTGTTATGGCCTGACTGGCATCGGCGTATCTGTGCATGGCATTGTGGACCTTTCTGGCATGATTCGTTTTGTTCCCCGACTTGGGTGGCGGAACATTGATTTGCGAGCTTTGCTGGGAGAACGGTACCATGTGCCGGTTTGTATTGATAATGACGGCAATCTGGCGGCCATCGCTCAAAATAATATTGAGATGGATTCTCACAGCGATTCTGAAGGACACTCTGTTTCCGCTCCACATCAAAGTCTCGCTGCCGTCAACATCAGTGATTCTATTTCTGCCGGACTGATTGTCAACGGGGAGCTTCTCCGGGGCTGTCACGGCTTTGCCAACGCTATTGGACACCACACGATTAACTTTGATGAGCCCAAACAATGCCATTGCGGAAAATATGGTTGCTGGGAGCAATATTGTTCAGATACAGCCGTAATCGCCTACGCCAACACTCTTCTTCCCACCCCTATTTCCACCATTGGGGAACTGGTGGATTTGGTACGGCATCAGGACGCTGCGGCTCAAAAAGTACTGGACGAATTTATCCGCCATCTGGCTGTGGGGCTCACCAATATTATCTTTATTTTCGACTGTGAGGTCATTTCCATCAGCTCGGAAATTCTCAGCTCCCTGCCCTATTGCCTGCCGGAAGTCATGCGTTCCATGATACTGCCCATCACCCACGCGGAAAAAGTTGTATTATCCCGTCTGGGGAAAAACGGAGCCATTTTAGGAGCTGCAGGACAGGCCATTGAAGCATTTTTTCAGGATTTAGCCAATACAGAACCTCCGGCACCCAGCGATACTTAATAATCCCGGAAACTGAAAGGAGCCCTCGTTTAGGGCTCCTTTCTTGTTTCTTACAAAATGGAATGTATCCTTTTACTCAATCATACAACAACTTGTGCCGGAAATAGAAAAAGTGGTCACTGTGGCTGTGAATGGACAGCATCCGGGTGTGTGGATGGTCTTTGGAGCCGAACTCTTTTCCGAATTTACCAATGGACAATGCCTGACCACCCACATAAATGCAGGAATAGTTGAAGAACAGCTCATCCATCATCTTCTGGGATACCAGATAATGCATATAGGATGGGGTCTCCACCAAAAGGCGGTCAATGCCAAAGCGCTTGAGCAAGTACAATGCAGCCTTGGAGTCGGGAGCCTTATCACCGGTAGCAATCACAATGACCTTATGAGTACCGGCAGCCTTCATCTGTGCCACCATCTCGTCGGTTACGTCCTCTTTGGCAGGAGCGGTGATAACGATATAGTCGTTTTTAATGTTCTGCTTTACCAGCTCTGCTCCCTGCACAGAGGTGCTAATCATTACCGGCACTTCGGGGGTGTTGAACAGCACATGGTCAAAGGGAATGTCCGTGGCATCCAGAGATGTGATAATATTCCACGGTACCGGATTTTTCCCGGCCTCAATACGCATATCCTCCATATCCTGGTCAAATACGTGGCAAGTGTAGTCGGATTCTGCATTCATAGTGCCGGCGCCCAGCATCACACCGTCGGAAACTGCGCGAAGCATATTCAGAATGAACCAGTCAGTATCCGCGCCGGCCGGGTCATACTTGTTGAGCTTGGCAATCAGCGGTCCCTGGGGGGCATCGGTGAATGCAATTTTGCCGTCCAAAGAGGTGACCAGAGAGGTATAGGTACAGGGGCGGTATTCGTGAAGCTCCAGAAATTTCAAATCGCCATAAATCGAGCGGATTTTTTCACAGCTCATAGTCTCGGCAGAGCAGTGCTCCAGCTCTTGGCTGGCATAAATGCGCTGTACTTTCAATCGGTTTACGTCAAAGGGCATTTTAAACAGGGAAGTGGCCATGTTCTCTCCTCCCATTAAATCAGGCTGCCGCCGCAGACCTGCATGATTTCACCGGTGATAAAGCCGCTCTCGTCGCTGGACAGGAATGCAATCGCGTTGGCCATGTCGGAAATCTTGCCCATTTTATGCAGCGGGTACAGGGATGCATAGGATTCTTCCAATGCCTTGGGGTCCTCTGCCTCCTGAAAACGCTGTTCAATCATGGGCGTACGCACCAGACCGGGCAGGATGCAGTTCACACGGATTTTGGGAGCATATTCCAGCGCCATGCATTTGGTGAGCATAATCACACCGGCTTTCGAGGGGCAATATCCAATACGCTCGGGAATGGGACGCACGCCCAAATCGGAGCCCACGGTGACAACGGTGGAGCCTTCCTGCTTCTGGAGCTCGGGCATAGCGGCTTTGCATATATTGAACACGCCGCCCAAATTGATAGACAGTTCGCGCATAAAGGTTGCGCTTTCGGTATTCTCTAAAGAGCCGATAAAGGTTACTCCGGCACAGCACACCAACTTGTTCACGCGGCCAAAAGCTTCCACAGCCTTGGTTACCACATTCTGGGCGTCCTCAAATTTGGTGAGGTCAGCCTGTACATAGATGGCGTTGCTGTCTTCAATCTTCATAGCAGGCTCAATGCCGCAGCCGACAACCTTCGCGCCCTCTTCCAAAAACTTTTTGGCAACACCTTCGCCAATTCCGGAGCTGGCGCCGGTAACAATCACGACTTTATCACTGAATCTCATGGTGTTTGCTTCCTTTCTCGAAAACGATTAAATACGCTCAAAACGGCTGTAACGATGTACGCCGAAATTTTCCTCGTTCTGCACGCAGCGGGTAAGCTGATAGGGATGCTGGAACTTGGACTCAAAACGGGCAATCAGAGCTGCCTGGATGTCTTTGTCATCCACTTTTTTCCAGCTCTCCATGCTCTCCCACACAAAAATGAAATGCATCTCACCGGGCTTGTTGTCATTCACCCAAACTTCCTTATACAGGAAGGGGATATGGTCAAACAAATCGCTTTCTGCCTCGCCCAGAGTCCAAACCTCGTGGTCTACATCCAGAAACTCCTGCACATGCTCGGGGGCGGTGGTAAACACCAGATGTTCTACAGGATAATGCTCCCCTTTTACATAAGTATAGCCTTTCATGACAAATCCTCCTTAATTCCAAAAGGATTTTCCTTTTGGGAGTTTTTATTGGTTGGCCGCCTTCATTTTTTCTGCCAGTTCCACTACCTGCTGGGCAATGTCCGGACGAGTCTCCAGAGAATCGTGGTCACTGTTAGGCAGGCACACTTCACCCAGACATTCAGTACTCAAATCGTTCAGCAGGTTTTTCAGCACCAGCTCACCGCCCAAAAATTGATTGGGAAAGCTGGGCGCGCCGCCAACCATCAAAATGGCACCCTTTCGAACCGAATGCTCCGGCATATCATTGCGTACATGGCCAGCCCAGTACACTTGAAAACGGTCGATAATGGTCTTCATTTTTCCGGTGACTGAGTGGAAATACATGGGGGAAGCCAGCACCACATTGTCGGCTGCTTCCAGCTTGTCATAAATTTCCTGCATCCCGTCCTTGATGCTGCATCCCTTTTTGTGCCAGCAATACCGGCAATCTTTACAGGGCGCAATGCTTTCCACACGGTATGCGTCGATAATTTCATATTCTCCGCCAAGGGTGTCCAAAAACAGCTTTACCATCTGGCTGGTGTGACCCTTTACCCGGGCCGAACCATTGATAACCAGTGTTTTCATAGTCTTTGCCTCCATTTGAATTTTTATCATTCAGCAGAAGACGCGGATTTTTCCGCTTCCAGCTGTGCAAGATGTGCCTTTTGGTTAAATTTGAAGAAGTGCATCACCAGGAATGCTACAATCAGCACGCAATAGGCCGCAACAAATCCCATATCCGGTGCATAGGTTTCGGTAAAGAGCAAGCCGGGAGAGTGAATCATGCCAATTCCCGTCAAAGCCAAAGCTACCACGTTGGTAATCGCAGCCTTAAGCCAGCTGTTATCAATAATAAATACAAACACACAGCCTACCAGCAATCCCACAAAGGCCGAGCCGGGGTCAAAGGCCAAAAAGCCCTGCAGTTTGCCTTCGGCAACATTATCCATGATGAAGTCCATAACGACTGGCAGAGAAGCCATAATCAATGCGGAATAGTACTTTTTCTCCACCACCTCGAAAGCCTGAGAATAGCTGGAAATTCCCACAAACACCAATATAGGCAACACAACAGCTTCCGGGATAAAGGCGGTAATAATGGCGGTCAAACCAGTAAGGCCCACCAGAGCATACAGAACCACAATGCCCAGATGATAGCCGGTGCCGGACTCCATCTTCTTCCAGCCGGGATAGCCCCAATACAGACCGGTAGCCAGAGGGTTACCGAACAAAGCGCCTACCATGCTGGAAACGCCGGCAATGATTAAAGGCTTGGTAGTAGTAAAGAAGGTGTCACCGCACTCTCTTGCCTGTTCTACTGCCTGAATACCGGTAATCACTTCGTTTATAGAAAACACAATGATAATCGGCAGGAATGGGATGGTGTTGGAAATCACATCGGACGAGAAAATCCAGAAAGTAAAGTTTGGCAGATAAAAGCCCACGTTAGCAAAGGAAGAAGTGACAGAATCAAAGCTCATAGTGCCGGTAGCCCAAGCAATACCTGCGCCCACCACAATTGCAATCAGTGCGGCAGGAAGTTTGGTGTTGACCTTGCCCAGATAGATGACGAACAGGACAATCAAGGACAGCCAGCCAACCAGCGGCATTTTCAAGGTGCCATCCATTGACTGGAGAATCAGAAACGCCATGGCGCCGCCGCTTAAAGAGCCAAACAGGGCCCCAGCCGGTACAATTTTCAAAATCATCGGAACCACAAATGCGCCGATAATAAAGACAATACCGCCGATAAAATGTGCCAGTACGCCAACCTTAAAGGCCATCATCGGGTCATTGGTGGCGGTGAACACCGGAAGCATGATGCTGAACAGCCAGATAAATATACGTCCCGCCTGCAAACCAGCTGGAATTGCAGTGAGATTTGCATCCCCTCGCTTTTTGGCCACTTGACGGTAATAGAACCAAAGTCCACCGTTGAGCACAATAACGGAAACGATCACACCGGGCATCATGGTGCCGAATACCGTATTGCCGTCCAGACCAAAGGTTCCAATCAAAATTGCAATTGCTACAATGACCTTGGAGAACCCATCAAAAAACACACCGATGGACGCATCCAAGTCCGCCTTTTTGAAAAGCGGAATTCTTACATTACCCATTTTCAATTTCCTCCTGAATGATACTGTTTATCTCTGATTTCCGCGGGTTTTGCGGAATCATCACATGGTTTTTCTGTTCCCGCTCCCTGGAGCAAAGGAACCTTGGAATTGCGGAAGAGAACCCCTTTCATAGCCAAAAATGCTGCTACCATCAGATATAGCACTCCAAACATCACACCTTCCGGCGGGAAAAGTGCCACACTCTCAGCATGTATCATGCCGATAAAGGAGCATCCGGCCAATACCAGGCCAAATAAGGAAGAGGCAAAATATCTTTTATCCACTACACAGGCCAGCAATCCGGCAAGCAGCAGGCTGGAAAGGAAAGCCCCATTGCCTAAATACTGGATTCCCTGAATAGGGACGGAGAATTCCGCAAATTTGTCCGCGCTGATTTCAGCCACCGTTGTACCGGCTGCCTGTACCGCAGAGCTAATAAGGGTTTGAATATATTGGAACAAAATCGGCACCAGCGACAGCAGTACCACATTGACATGTTTTTTGTCCAGTTCCTGAAAGGTAGCGGACGTTACCGAGAAGCCCACAAAAATCAGGAGCACCATCACCGCTTCAGTGGGGACGAGGGCCATCAGCAAGCCGGTAAGGCCCGTAAAACAGATAAGCACATAGGCCGCTGCATTGACCAGAGAAAACCCCGCTCTTGCATCCAGTTCCTTCCATCCTGGGTGGCCAAAGTACACGGTTGTGGGAAAAGGATTTCCAAACAGAGAACCCAATATGCTGGAACAACCGTCCATAACCATGGAGCGCCGCTCGGGATACGTGTCCCCTGCTGCCTTGGCCGATTCAACTCCCTGCAAGGTCGAAAGAAAGTTGTTGATTTGCAGAGGAATAATCACCGGTAAAAATGGGAAGATACCGCGCAGGCCCTTGAGAATATCCCCGCCGCAAAAAGTGGGCGGGTAAAATCCAATATTGGAAAAGGAACTGGTCAAATTCTCTACCGTCAGATAGCCGCCTGCCCAGGCAATCACCGAGCCCAGCACAATGGCCACCAGCCCGGACGGGATTTTTTGGAATCGTTTGTCCGCCTTGCCCAGATAGTCAATCACGACAATAAACAGAGGAAGCAGTGCATACACCGGTTTATCGAACACCATGGCAATGCCGACAAAGGAAAGCCACACAATTGCTGAAGAAGCCATATTGCCCATAAGCGCACTGTGCGGCACATGGCGCACAATCCAGCGGCCGATAAAACCGCCCAGCACTTCCACGAATCCGCCAATAAACGCCGAGGCAAGGCCAATCTGAAACGCGAACTCAGCATCCCCGGTCTGCCAATATACCGGCCCCATAATCAGGTATAGCCATCCAGTCACCTGCGAAGCACCAATACCAAATGGCTGGGCTGTCACATTTTGGCGCCTCTCCCGTTTGGCAAGCTCTCGGGCTTCATAAAAATACCACAGGTTTCCGGCCAGAATCGCCAGCCCGATTCCGGGGACAATTTTCCCCAGCACAATATCCGCTGGCATTCCGAACACAAAGAGCATAATGCCCGTTGCCGACAAAATTTTTGAAAATCCGTCAAAGAAAACACCGAAGGACGCGTCGATGTCTCCCCTTCCCCACCATTTGTACCGAAATGTCTCTTTCATTTTACACACTCCACACCTTGTTTTTTGCGTCCGAAGGCTTTGGTTTAAGACTTAAACAATATCCGTGTATCAGGATACTACCAACCGGTTAGATTGTCAATATTTTATCACACATTGTTAAAAAAACGTCATAATGAATATTAATTTGTTCTTATAAACAAATTTAATTATGCATATATTCTAAAAATCATGCTGTTTTTCCAAATGCTTCATATTGTTTATTAGTTATACAAATTCATATGTCATCAATTTTTTCCTTCTGTGTGATCCCGGTTTCTGTCCTTTCTTCCGTCTTCAGAAACAATATGATTTTCTTTCAGTATAACCGGAATTGCCATTCTTCACAACATTTCTCTATTCTTATTCTTCGATTAGGAAGAAATAGTGCCTTGCCTTTGGGAGAAAGCTGTCGATTTTTTGTGCATCGCTATGAATTTTTACGAATCCTTCACAATTTTGTCAAATACTCTGGAAAGCCCCCCTTGGAATATGGTACACTGATAAATAATAACAAACTCCGTCTCCGGCGGGTGGACAGAGCTTTTCACGGGGCGTACTTTTTAGCAAGGAAACGCCCTCTTTTTCTTTTCCCCTTTTGCCGGACAACGGACAATCTTTTTATGAAGGAGCTTGCGTTGCGTATGAACAAACCTACAGGCAGTATCTACCAACTGGACGGAAGAGTCCCTCTGTCCAAAGCGATTCCGCTGGGTATCCAGCACGTGCTGGCCATGTTCCTGGGAAATGTCTCCCCGCTGCTCATTATCTGCGGTTCACTGGAAATGGCAACAGGCCTCAAATCTTCCCTCATCCAGAACGCCATGTTCATTGCCGGTGTTACCACCCTGATTCAGCTGTACCCCATCTGGAAGGCTGGCTGCGGCCTGCCGGTAGTCATGGGTACCAGTTCCGGTTTCATTGGTACCTGTAAGGCCATTGGTGCTTCCTATGGCTATGGCGCTATTATGGGTGCATCCCTTATCGGCGGCCTGTTTGAAATTGTGCTGGGCTTTTTTATC
>OBYM01000199.1_pt1 | contig 37964 bp, 37 predicted proteins | sample 1538191 | NCBI WGS metagenome assembly OBYM01 (sample SAMEA2580165, study PRJEB22360) | human gut metagenome | biome: human gut; feature: human-associated habitat; material: faeces | place: Denmark | collected 2008/2010 | reverse complement strand
AGTCTGTTTTTTTTCTATGATATAATTTTTTAAAGGAGAAAAGACTATGCACAAAGATCCATTTTATAAAAGTTTAGGATATGCTATATCTGGTATTATTCAATGTATTCAAAAAGAAAGAAATATTAAAATACATTTAGTATTTATGTTTTTGGTTATTATATGTGGTTTCCTTTTTCAATTATCTATTACAGAGTGGTTAGTTTGTATTTCGTTATTTCTTTAGAGTTAGTCAATACTGCTATTGAAGCGGTTGTCGATTTATGTACGCAAGAATATCATCCTCTTGCTAAAATAGCAAAGGATACTGCAGCAGGTGCTGTTTTAATAAGTGCAATTGCTTCAGTTGTTATAGGGCTTATTATTTTTGTCCCTAAGATTTTGAGTTTAGTAAGCTTATAGGCTTACTTTTTTTGATGAAATGAATAATGCTAATTATGTATCACTGAATATGAATAAAATAATAAAATGTTTGTTTATAAAAAACAGTTTAATGTTATTCATAAAATTTTTGTTTTTTTCATTATATTTTCACATTGCTTTTGTAATATTGAATGTAAATAAGGAGGAAAAAGATGAAGGAGAAAACAAAAGGTATAATATTATCAGTAGTCGTTATAATCTCTCTTATCACAATATTCATTCATCAGCCTATAGAAATTAAAAGAGATATATTCAATAATACAAGGCATAAAAATGACGAGATTCAATTGATTATGAATGAAGCTGTTGATTTTATAAGTCAAGACGGGATTACAGTGACTCAAGTTCATTATGATGGTAAAGAAAGTCAAGAGACGGAAAATAGACTTATTAATGATTATGGATATCAGGACGCTATAGTTGTTTATCTAGAATTCCATACAGGATTCTTTAACATACCATCTGGATTTATAGGAAACTATCATGCATCCGGATATCAATATGTTTGTATTAAAAATAATCAAGGCATATGGGAATTACATAGCGTTGGTTATGGATAATAACATTATTATTTTTAAAGGTGAATCATTGCAGTGATTCACCTTTGATTCTATATTGATCAATTAAGAAAAGGTATAGACAAATAAAAAAGACATAAAGAATTTCTAGGATTCCACTTACATGACCACTGACTATAAATAAAATAATCAGCACTTGTAAACCACAATGAAAAATCCAGTGAGTTTGAATGTAAATGGATGGATATTGAATAGAAAGATAATGTGTATAGATTTGTAATATCACAATAAAAATTAGTGATGAAATCATCGAAGCATAGACATGGAGTTGTGATAGCCATGATTGATCATTTGAATACGGACATATGGCACCAATACACATTATGAAAGTTGTAAAAACAATAAGATAGGGAATATATTTTGGATAATAATTTAAATATTGAAAATGACGATAAGTCTGATATGCAAAATAAAATGCACAGACAATTGTATAAACAACAACGAGAAGATGATATTCTGGTAATGTAGACACGCCTGTAATATTCTCATACATCACATCTTTACGTGTAGCAATAAATAATGTTGAAAGAAAGATTAAAATATAAGACATATAGACACCTCTTTAAAATTATATACTTTTTTAAAAAAATAAAAAGGAAAATTCTAAACATAGAAAAGAATAAAGATACATGAAAAGATCATATTGATTCTATTTTACCGCACTTGCATCAATTTATTCATATTTTATTGATGGGAAAATGTCACCAATTGGAAAATAATTCATATTTTAAAATGAGGTGACTAGGAATGCTGATTTTTGTTAATCATGATGATTTACGTGGACAGGAAGTCATGGAAGAATTGGTGAAAAATGGATATTATGTAACTGATGAATGGAAAGATTTGCGTTATTGTCAAATGATTTATTTGGGTTTAAAAGGAATTGATCGAAAAAATCGACTTTTATTACATCGTGATACAATTATTGTTGATGAAAAAACATGGAAACTGCTGCATCCACAGACAATAATCATAACAATGATTCATAATGATTATCTAGATACATTATCTAAACAATATGGTTTTCAATATTATGCTTTTTTAGATGAGGAAGATTTTGTTGATAAAAATAGTGTTTTGACGGCTGAAGGTATCATTTCCTATTTGATTTCACATCGTCGTTTTCCTATATATCACAGTCAAATTCATGTGCTGGGGTATGGGCATTGTGGGCAGGTCATTGTTCGTGATTTCATAGCTTTACAAGCCTATGTTCATGTAGGAATAAGAAATCGTCAGCTTTTTGAAGACATTGAAAAAACAGGAGCTAAACCGTATCATTTGGATCATATGGATTTAAGTGATTGTGATGTTTTGATTAATACAATTCCATCGCAGGTAGTGACATCATCTAAGCTTGATCAGGCTCCAACATCTATGATGATTCTTGACATTGCTTCCTATCCATATGGTGTAGATCATCACTATGCATTATCAAAAGGTTTCAATAGTATTATCTTGCCATCTATTCCTAGTAAATATGCATATGGGTATGCTGGTAGGATGATGACAGATTTTATGAAGGAGAAGATGAAAAATGTATAAAATTGGTTTTGCTGTAACAGGTTCATTTTGTAGTATGAATGATATGCTGGAAGTTTTAAAACAAGTTTGTCAACATTATGATGTAGAAGTTTTTATAACGCCACATGTGCATCAACTGGATACTCGTTTTTATACACATGAAGAGCTAGAAGAAAAGATTAAAGAAATCACTCATAAAGATATTCATACAACGATTCAAGAGGCTGAAGTCTATGGACCAAAACCACAATTGGATGCTGTACTTGTCTATCCTTGTGATGCTACGACTTTAAATAAAATAGATTTAGGTATTAATGATAATTGTGTAACAATGTTGGTTAAATCATGTTTACGTAATCAAATTCCGATTGTATTAGGGGTTTATTCAAATGATATTCTATCTAACAGTGGTGTTCATCTTTTTTCGCTTTTTAATAAGAAAAATTTTTATTTTGTTCCTATGTTTCAAGACGATTATCAAAGAAAGCCACAAAGCATGATTGCGGCTAAAGATAAAGTATTAGATACATTACATTTCGCATTGAAACATCAGCAAAATCAACCTTTTTTATTAGGGTATAGGAAGATTTAAATGAAAGAGATCTTTACAGCTTTAATAACACCATTCAATCAAGATCAGTCTATTGATTATCCAGGATTATTTCGTTTGTTAGATAAATTGATACATGAAGGTAACAAATCTTTTGTTTTGTGTGGGACAACAGGTGAAACATCTACACTAAAGCTTGAAGAAAGGAGAGTATTAGTAGAAAGAATATTAGATAAATATCCACATATTCGTGTTATTATAGGAATCTGTTCAAATTGTACAGCCGAAGTTATTAGACATATTCAAATGTATAAAGATAATCAGGCTATATATGCTTTTTTAGTTATCGTTCCCTATTATATAAAACCGAATCAGGAAGGAATTTATAGGCACTTTGATATGATTGGAGCTTCAACAGATAAGAAAATAATGATTTATAATATTCCAAGTCGTTGTGGAGTTGGTATTACGCCTTCCACTGTCATTCGATTAGCAACAAAGCATCAAAATATTATTGGAATGAAACAATGTGGACCATTAGATGACATCAAAATAATAAAAAAAGCATTACCGCATTTTAAAGTTTATTTAGGTGATGATCAGCTTTTATTGGAAGGTTTACAATATCATATTGATGGTCTTATTTCAGTGGCAAGTCATATTGATTATCCGTTAATTGAAAGAATTATGCAAAAAAGAAAACAATATGATGATGCACATTTGAAGATTTTAAGCCAATTTCTTTTCAAAGAACCAAATCCCGCTCCAGTAAAGTATATTTTAAGTGAAATGGGTTATATTCAAAATATATTAAGAAGTCCTTTGACAAGTATTACACCACAATTGCAACAAGAGTTAGAGTCGCTTATAGAAAATTATCAGAAAAAATAATTTGAAGCCATGAATATAATATGATATGATATTCATACTTTTGAAAACATCTATACACAAAGAGAAAACAAATGTATAATGATATTAAAGAGTAATCATGAAAAGAAAGGGTGAAAAAATGAAAAATGATGTCATAAAGTTTATACCTATGGGTGGACAAGCTGAAATGGGTAAAAGTATGTATTGTTTTGAAATTAATGATAAAATTTTTATAATAGATTCAGGATTTCGATTCCCTGATTCAGATAAACTAGGTGTTGATATCATCATTCCTAGTTTTACATATTTAGAAGAAAGAGCTGATCAGGTTGCGGCAATTATCATAACACATGGTCATGATGACGCTATGGCAGCACTGCCTTATTTACTTCAAAGCATTCATGCTCCTGTTTATGCACCACAATTAACAGCACTTTTAATCAAACAAATGATAGAACGTTTTCAACGTCATAATCATGTAAAAATCGATTTGGATTTACATGCTGTTCATCGCAATGCTTCTATTGATATCGAAGGTGTTCCTGTTGAATTTTTCCCAGTGACACATTCTATTCCTGGAAGTGTTGGAGTAGCGCTTTGGACAAGTTATGGTTATCTTGTTTATAGTGGTGAATTTATTATTGATTTTGGTGCTCCAAAGGAATTTCAATGTGATATTCAAAAAATGATGGAAATTGGTAAGAAAGGTGTTTTGGCATTATTAGTTGAATCGTCAGGTGCTAAACATGATGGATATACTTCTCCAAATCATAAACTGACAAATAAGATTGATCATATATTTGAAGATAGCTATGAAAGAATCATTATTTCTAGTTATGCGCAAAATGTCTTTAGAACTCAGGAAATTATTGAACTTACAAAAAAATACAAACGTCAAATCGTTTTTTATGGACGTGATAAATATGATAATACAAATAGTTTATTGAGAATTGCTCAAAGGTCTAAAAAACCTGTTTTAAATGTACCTGATTCATTATTAGGTGATAAAGAAAAAATTGGTCAGCCACAATATGACAGTAACTATGTTATCTTGTTAAGTGGTAGTCCACGTCGTATCTACCATGATATTTGTGATATTATTGATGGTGGAGATGACTTATTGAAATTAAGAAAAGGTGATACATTTATTGTTGCTTCACCAGTCTTGCCAGGTACTGAAAAGATTGCTAATAAAGCACATAATGGATTATATAAAACAGATGCACATGTTCATCTGTTAAAAAATAAAGATTTATTTTCTATGCATGCATCAAAAGAAGATCTTAAAGTTATTATTCAAATATTTAAACCAAAATACTATATTCCAATGAAAGGTGAATATCAGCATTTTATCTTTAATCAACAAATTGCCAAAGATATGGGAATCCCTGATAAGCATATCATTATTATGGATAATGGGGAACGTGTAACATTTGAAAAGGGAGAATTATTACAAAGTCGTGATGTGTATGAGATTGATGATGTCATGATTGATGGTATCGGTATTGGTGATGTTGGTGAAAAGGTCATTGATGATCGTATTCAATTAGCAAATGATGGAGTGGTCATTGTTGGACTAACAATATCACGAGAAACAAAAGAAATTGTTGCTCAAACGGATTGTCAAAGTCGAGGATTTGTTTATTTAAAAGATTCTGAATATGTTATTAAGCATGTTATTGAAATTTGTGAAAAAGTTGTTAGTCAGTTAAAAGATAATCCTGATATGGAAATTGCTGAAATAAGAAGTATGATGAAAGAACAGTCAATGAAATATATTATAAAGGAAACTGGCAAGAAACCTGTTTTTATTGGTGTTGTTGTCGAGATATAGGCAAGAGAAATCTTGCTTTTTCTTTTCATTAATGTGAGATTTTGTTATAATGGAAAAATGAAAGAAGGTGAGCATAATGGCGAAAACAAAGCGTTCAAAAAAATCTAAGAATCAGATTTTGGAAGAAAAGTTACGTTTGAGAATTATTATTTTATTTGTGATCTTTGCTATTATTGTATCAGCTTTACGATTGGGATTTATTGGACAAGGAATTCATAATTGTGTTGCTTTTTTAACCGGAAATTTATACGGTGTTGTTTATTTAGCACTTCTTGTCGTCTGTATATATATATTATGTAAGGCTCAAATTCCACGTTTGAATGGACCAGAAGCAATTGGTATTTATGCGATTTTTATCAGTATGTTGACTATCGCTTCTATTCCTAGTCAGCCACAGGCAAGTGGAATGGGGGTTATTTCTACATATCTTCAGAGTCAACAGATGAATAAAGGTGGATTTATTGGCATTTGTTTATATGGTGTTTTTAGTTCGCTGTTTGAAAGTTTAGGTGCATTGATTTTATCAATTATTATTTTGATTATTGGTTTGGCGTTGATTTTTAGTAAACTTTATTTTCAACATCAAAAAACAAAGAAGAAAAAACCAAAAGTATCTAAACAAGAAGAAACACCAGTACAAACAATTGTTTTAAAAAAGAAATCTCATTTCTTTGATTTTTTGTCAAAAGATAAAGAAATTCCTCTTTTTCCTGATTCTGCTTTTGATGATGTTGAAGAAAAGATTGATCCAGAAATGACAAGTGCTTTTGAATTTGATCAAGATAATATGAAATTGGATATTAAAGAAAAAAAACCTTTAAAAATCAAAGAAGAGAAAGAAAGTCCTCAAGAATCTTACATAGAGCCACCTAAGAAAACAGATTTATCACACTATCAGTTACCGCCACTATCATTGTTGTCAACAAGATCAACGCATAATGTTTCTAAAGAAAAGAGTGCAGCAAACAAGAACGCTGCAAGATTAACCAATGTTCTTAAACAATTTGGGGTCAATGCAACAATAGAAAATGCTTTTATAGGACCGACAATTACAAAGTATGAATTGAAATTGGAAATTGGTACACGTGTTAATAAAATCTTACAGTTACAGGATGATATCAAGCTTGCATTAGCAACGGCAGATATTAGAATTGAAGCTCCTATACCAGGGAAACCTTATGTTGGAATTGAAGTTCCTAATCAAAGCGCAGCAATGGTTGGTTTTAAAGATGTTTTAAAAAGTTTATTATCAAATTCAAAATATCAGCATAATCCACTTGTTGTAGCATTAGGAAAAGATGTGTCTGGGAAACCTGTTTTTGCGCAATTGGATAAAATGCCTCATTTATTAATTGCAGGGGCAACAGGTTCAGGGAAATCTGTTTGTGTCAATACAATTATTTCATCTATTTTGATGCGAGCTAAACCAGATGAGGTGAAATTGATTTTAGTCGATCCTAAAAAAGTTGAATTATCTATTTATAATGGAATTCCTCATTTGTTGGCACCTGTTGTTACTGATCCTAAAAAAGCAGCAGCAGTTTTACGAGAAGTCGTTGCTGAAATGGAAAGACGTTATGATTTGTTTGCAAGTGTAAATGCAAGAAATATCCAAGGATATAATGAATTTGCGAAAACATATAATGAAGATCATACTGATGAACCAAAAGAAATTTTACCTTATCATGTTATTATCTTAGATGAAGTTGCTGATTTAATGATGGTTGCCAGTAAAGATGTTGAAGATTGTATTATGCGTATATCACAAATGGCTAGAGCAGCTGGTATTCATTTGATAGTTGCGACTCAAAGACCTTCTACAGATATTATTACAGGTGTCATTAAGGCCAATATACCATCACGTATAGCTTTTGCAGTGTCATCAAGTATTGATTCAAGAACAATTTTAGATACTTCTGGAGCTGAGAAATTACTTGGCAAAGGTGATATGCTGTTTTCACCAATGGGATCATCTTCGCCAATGCGTGTTCAAGGATGTTTTGTAAGTGATGAAGAAGTGTCAGCCATTGTTCATTATGTCTCTTCTCAACAAGAAGCGGTTTATGAAGACAAATATGTCAATGTCAAGTCTATTTCCTCAACACAGGGAAGTGATGACTTTGATGAAGAAGACGAAGAATACGAAAAATGTAGAGAATTTGTTATTCAGGCTCAAAAGGCCAGTACATCTTTATTACAACGTAAATTTAGAATAGGTTATAATAAAGCAGCTCGTATTATTGACCGTTTGGAAGAAGAAGGGGTTATTGGACCACAGCTTGGTAGTAAACCTCGTGAAGTTTATATTCGACAATATCATGAAGAAGATTTATGAAAAACATTGAATATATCAATAAAAATAAAATATTCTAAAAAAGGGAGAATGACGAATATAAAGATATTTGTCGTTTTCTCTTTTTATTTTGTGAAAATAATGTTAAAATATGGTTAGAATGTTAAAGGAGGAAAACAAGATATGAAAAAAATGTTTGCGTCTTTATTGGCATTATCTATGGTGTTAGTAGGATGTGGTGGTGATGGAGGTGATTCTGCATCTAGTTCTAAGCCTGAAATTGTTATGTTAACTGACAAAGGTACTATTGATGATAAGTCATTCAACCAAGGTACATATGAAGGTGTTAAAGCATATGCAGACAAAAATGGAATTGAATGTACATACATCAAACCTGTTGATGCAACAACAGATGAATACAACAATTCTATTGATCAGGCTGTAAAATCAGGAGCAAAAGTTGTTGTGTGTCCTGGATATTTATTTGAAGAATCAATCTATATCAAACAAACTGAATACCCTGATGTTAAATTTATTTTAATTGATGGAAACCCACATGATGCAAGTTATGAAGACTATAAAACTGAAAAGAACACAATCGGTATTACTTTCCAAGAAGAACAAGCTGGTTATTTAGCTGGATATGCTGCTGTTAAAGATGGTAATACAAGCTTAGGATTCATGGGTGGACAAGCAGTACCTGCTGTTATGAACTTTGGATATGGTTATGTTCAAGGTGCTAATGATGCTGCTAAAGAATTAGGTATTACAGTCAAAATGAAATATCATTATACAGGTGGATTTAGTGCAACTCCTGAAATTCAAACAAAAGCTTCTTCATGGTATAAAGATGGAGTCACTATTGTGTTTGGATGTGGTGGTTCTGTAGGAAACTCTGTTATGGCTGCTGCTGAAGCAAGTAATCCTGTAGGAAAAGTTATTGGTGTTGACGTTGATCAATCTTCTGAATCTGATACAGTTGTCACTTCTGCATATAAAAAATTAGGTGATGCTGTTCAAAAAGCGCTTGAATCTATTTATAGTGGAGATTTCGATAAAACTGATGATACAAATATCCAATTTAGAGGTGGACAAAATATTGTTTTAGGTGCTAAAGATGGAGATGTTGGTTTACCATTAGAAACTTCTAAATTTGAAAAATTTACTGAAGCTGATTATAATGCAATTTATGATAAAATTGTTGATGGTTCTGTAACAATTAAAAATAACAAAGATGCTGAATCTCCAAAAGATTTAAATTGTTCAAATGTAGAATTAACAATAGAAAATTAATTGAAATGGTTAAGGCTTGAAATTCATAATTTTCAAGCCTTATTTTGTTAAATGAATTTTATTGTTGTGATTTTCTTGAAAATTAAGTTATAATAAATAATGAAGATAAATTAAAAAAGGAGGAAGAAAATGGAAAACGTTATCGAGATGCGACATATTACGAAAGTTTTTCCGGGAATCATTGCAAACGATGACGTGACTATTGAATTAAGAAAAGGTGAGATTCATGCACTGCTGGGGGAAAATGGTGCAGGAAAATCAACTTTGATGAGTGTCTTGTTTGGGCTATATCAACCTGAAAAGGGAGAGATTTTAAAGAATGGTCATGTTGTTCAAATTAATAATCCTAATGATGCAAACAGCGTGGGAATTGGAATGGTTCACCAACATTTTAAATTAGTTCATAATTTTACTGTTTTAGAGAATATCGTTTTAGGTGCCGAAGATACAAAACATGGTTTCCTTTATATGAAAAATGCTCGAAAAAAAGTAGAAGAAATTTCTCAACGTTATAATTTAAAAGTTGATTGTGATGCCTTGATTAGTGATATTACTGTGGGAATGCAACAACGTGTTGAAATTATTAAGATGTTATATCGTGATAATGAGGTTTTGATTTTTGATGAACCAACCGCTGTTTTAACACCACAAGAAATTGAAGAACTTATGCAAATCATGAGAGATTTAGCAAAAGAAGGTAAATCTATCTTATTCATTACACATAAGTTAAATGAAATTAAAGAAGTGGCAGATCGTTGTACTGTACTTAGAAAAGGTAAATATATTGGAACAATTGATGTTGCCGCAACAACTAAAGAAGAAATGTCTGAAATGATGGTTGGTCGAAAAATCAATTTAACAACTGAAAAAACTGAGTCACATCCAACAGATGATATTTTGGTTGTAAAAAATCTTTCAGTAGGTAAAAAAGGACATAAAAATCCTGTAAATAATGTTAGCTTTTCTGTAAGAAAAGGAGAGATTGTTTGTATCGCAGGTATAGACGGTAACGGTCAAACAGAACTTGTACAAGCTATTACAGGATTGATGCCTGTTTTAGATGGGACAATATCGTTAAATGGAAAAGATATTACACACGCTTCCATACGTCAAAGAAATGTGAGTGGTATTTCACATATCCCTGAAGATCGTCATAAACATGGACTTGTTTTGGATTATCCACTTTCTTATAATTTGGTTTTACAAAGATATTTTGAACCTCAATTTTCACAGCATGGCTTTTTGAAATTTGAAGAAATTGAAAAATATTCTGAAAAATTGATTGAGCAATACGATATAAGAAGTGGTCAAGGTTCAAAAACAATTGCTAGAAGCATGTCTGGTGGTAATCAGCAAAAAGCAATTATTGCTAGAGAAATTGATAAAGATCCTGATTGTTTAATTGCTGTACAACCAACAAGAGGATTGGATGTAGGAGCTATTGAATATATTCATAAACAAATCATTCGTGAAAGAGATGAAGGAAAAGCTGTTTTATTAATTTCTTTAGAGCTTGATGAAGTTATGAATTTGTCTGATAGAATTTTAGTTATCTATGAAGGTGAAATTGTTGGGGAACTTAATCCTAAAGAAATCACTGTACAAGAATTAGGACTTTATATGGCAGGAAGTAAGAGAGGTGATACAAATGAAAAAGCTGTTTAAATCTGAAGCATCACTTAATTTTGCATCTTCTGTCACTGCGATTATTGCGGGGTTAATTATAGGATTAATTGTTATTATTATTGCGAATCCATCAAACGCATTGAATGGGTTTTTAACTCTCATTCAAGGTGGCTTTAGTAATGGAACAAGAGGAATTGGACAAGTTTTGAATAATGCAACGCCTATTATTTTAACTGGTTTATCAGTGGGATTTGCTTTTAAAACAGGACTTTTTAACATTGGAACTCCTGGACAGTTTGTTGTTGGGGCATTTGTAGCTATTTATATTGGTGTCGAATGGACTTTTCTTCCTGGTGCTATTCACTGGCTGGTTGCTATTCTTTTTGCAGCATTAGCTGGAGCGTTATGGGGATGTGTTCCAGGAATTATGAAAGCCTATTTAAATGTTAATGAAGTTATTGCTTCAATTATTATGAATTATATTGGAATGTATACAGTTAATTATATCGTTCCATTAACAGTATTTAATATTAATAAAAATGAAACATTACCAGTAGCCTCAAGTGCTGTTATTCCACAATTTGGAATTGAACATCTTATTCCAAATGTGAATGGAGGTATTGTTATTGCGATTATTCTCGTTGTTGTTATTCATATCATTCTCAACAAATCTGTACTTGGTTATGAATTAAAGGCTTGTGGTTTTAATCGTGATGCGAGTAAGTATGCTGGTATTAATGCTAAACAAAAAATTGTTTGCTCTATGATGATCGCAGGAGCATTAGCTGGTATTGGTGGTGCTTTGGTTTATTTAGGTGGAACTGGAAAATGTTTGGCAGTTGTAGATACTTTAGCACCTGAAGGATTTAATGGTATAGCTGTTGCTTTATTAGGTCTTTCTAGTCCTTTTGGTATTTTAGCAGCTGGATTATTTATTGCTCATTTAACAATTGGTGGTTCATTAATGCAAATTTATGGATTTATCCCACAAATTGTTGATATTATTATAGCAATTATTATTTATTTCTCAGCATTTGCACTTATGGTTAAGGGTATTATAGCAAATGGTTTCCATTTTAAGAAGAAACCTAAAGTAAAGGAGGGACAATAATATGAGTGATATTTTATTCTTATTTCAACAGACAATGTTCTTCTTTATTCCACTTTTAATTGTTGCATTGGGTGGTTTATTCTCTGAACGTAGTGGTATTATTAATATTGCGTTAGAGGGTATGATGATTATTGGAGCATTTGCAGGAATCTTTTTCATTCACTTTTTTCAAGAGGCAATGGATCCACAAATTTGTTTGTTGATTGCTTTACTTATTGCTGGTTTATCTGGAACATTATTTGCTTTATTCCATGCGATTGCCTCTATTAATATGAAAGCCGATCAAACAATTAGTGGGACTGCATTGAATATGTTTGCACCTGCATTTTGTATATTTGTTGCTAGATTAGTTCAACAAACACAACAGGTTGAATTTTCTAATACATTTAGAATTACAAAAGTTCCAGTTCTTGGAGATATTCCATTTATTGGAGAGTTCCTTTTCCAAAATACATATATTACAAACTTTTTAGGAATTCTTATTTTGATTTTGTCATGGCTGATTTTATATAAAACACGTTTTGGACTTAGATTACGTTCTTGTGGTGAATTACCACAAGCAGCTGACAGTGCTGGTATTAATGTTTATAAAATTCGTTATGCTGGAACGCTTATTTCAGGATTCTTAGCTGGTATTGGAGGATTAATATTTATTGTTCCTACAAGTACAAACTTTAATGCAGACGTTGCTGGTTATGGGTTCTTAGCATTAGCTGTATTGATTTTTGGACAATGGAAACCTTGGCATATTGCTGGAGCAGCTTTCTTCTTTGGATTTATGAAAACTATTGCTTCTGCCGGTTTACCATTCCTAGCTTCATTAGCTATTCCAAATTACTTTTATAAAATCACACCATACGTGGCAACACTTATTGTATTAGCTTTTACATCTAAAAATTCTGCTGCACCACGTGCAGAAGGAGAACCGTTTGATAAAGGTAAACGTTAAGATCAAGAGAATCTCTTGGTCTTTTTTATTTTAATTTGTTGAAAATTGAGTATAATATATGTGTATACGAATTGGAGGTTATTTATGGAAAACGTCTATCAAATGTCGGGATATACTTTACATCTTATTCCAACTCAAAAATTTAAAACAATGACAATTTCATTAAGATTACAAAGTCCGTTATCGAAAGAAACAACAACAATGAGAACATTATTAACATTTGTCATGATGGCAGCAACACAAGATTATCCATCTACTAAATCTTTGGCACGTTATCTTGATGAAAACTATGGAGCAAGCTTGTCTACACATATTACAACAAAAGGGAAATCACACATTATCAATGTGACAACAAGCTTTGTGAATGATGCTTATTTGCCTACCAAAGAAAACTTATTAGAAAAGCAATTACAATTATTAAGTGATTTATTTTATCGTCCATTGATAGTTGACAATGGTTTTGATGAAACAATCGTGCAACTCAAAAAGAAAGAATTAAAAGAAAAACTACAAGCTAATAAAGATGATAAGTTTTCATATTCTTTAGATAAATTGTTTGAATATATGGGTAGAGATCAAGTGTTGGGTATTCCAAGTACTGGTTATGAAAATGAAATTCAAAAGATTACACCTCAACAGCTTTATCAGTATATGAAAAAATGTATTGTTGAAGATGAAAAACATATTTATGTTGTTGGTGATATTCCAGAAAATATTGTAGATATTTTTCAACGTCTTTTGCAATTTCCAGAACAATACTATGATTATCCTTCAGCATATATTTTTCAAAGTCCTCGTCATGAACTTTTAGAAGTCATTGAAAAACAGGATATTACGCAATCTAAGTTGAATTTAGGATACCAGATTCAATGTGATTTTACATCGCCACAGCATTATGCATTTACTGTCTTTAATGCCATATTTGGTGGATTTTCACAATCACGTTTATTTCAGGTTGTAAGAGAGAAACATAGTTTATGTTATTATATTTCTTCTAGTTATGATGCTTTTAATGGCATGATGATTGTCAATGCTGGAATTGAACAGAAAGATTATCAAAAGACTCTTGATTTGATTCATCAACAGCTTAGTGATTTACAAAATGGAAATGTTCGTGAAGAAGAAATGAAAATCGCGAAAATGATGCTTACAAATGCTTTAAAAAAGACAAATGATGAAGCAAGCAGTATGATTGCCTTGGCTTATAACCGTGACATCACTCATGTTCATGAAACGAGTGAAGAATATATTGAAAAACTAATGAATGTAACTTTAGAAGAAATTGTTGACGTTGCTAAAAAAGTAAAACTGGATACAATTTACTTCCTTACAGGAAAGGAGTTCCATGAAAATATTTAAATATCCAACATTAAAGGAAACGTTATATTATGAAGAAATGAAAAATGGATTAAAAGTTTATCTTTTACCTAAAGTTGGTTTTTCCAAAACATATGGTCTATTTTCTACACGTTTTGGTTCTATAGATACGTCTTTTGTTCCTCTACATGAATCTGAAATGATAAAAGTTCCTGATGGAATTGCTCATTTCTTAGAACATAAAATGTTTGAAATGGAAAATGGTGATGCAAGTGATGCCTTTGCAAGATTAGGTGCGAATACAAATGCTTTTACTTCTTCTTCAAGAACTGCATATTTATTTAGTACAACAAGTCATGAAAAAGAATGTATTGAGTTATTACTTGATTTTGTACAAGATATTTATTTAACAGATGAAAATGTTGAAAAAGAAAAAGGAATCATCAATCAGGAAATCAGAATGTATGATGATGATCCAGACTGGCGATGCTATTTTGGAAGTATTCAAAACTTATATCAGCATCATCCTGTGAAAATTGATATTGCAGGAACTGTTGAAACAGTTGCTTCTATTGATAAAGATACATTAGAAAAATGTTATCATACTTTCTATCATCCTAGTAACATGATGTTATTTGTGGTAGGAAATATTGATCCTCAACAAACTATGCAACTTATTAGAGGAAACCAGGAAAATAAGCATTTTGAAAAAGAAAATCCTATTCAAAGAGAAGTTGTTAATGAACCATTAGAAGTAGCACAAAATGATGCAACTTTATATATGGATGTAACTATGCCTAAAATCATTGTATCATTAAAAATAAATGATATTTTACAATCCCCACAAGAACGTTTAAAAAGAGAATTAGGTATGAACTTATTATTAGATATTTTCTTTGCAAAGAGTTCTTCATTATATGAGAAGTGGCTAACAGATGAGTTGATTAATGATAGTTTTAGTGCTCAATTTACACAAGAAAGAGATTATTGTTTCTTACAAATAGGAGGAGATACTCTATATCCTGATAAATTGAAAGACAAGATTTATGATTTTGTTAGACATATTCATGATTATTCCATTTCTAAGGATGATTTTGAACGTCTAAAGAAAAAAACAATGGGGATTTTGATATCTGTTTTCAATAGTCCTGAAGCTATTGCGAATATGTTTAGTCGATATTATTTTGAAGGTGTTATGATTTTTGAATTAATAGATTGTTTAAATGGTTTAACATTAGATGATTTAAATCAATTAAAAGATTTATTTGATATACAATATATCAGATCATTTACTGTTCTACCGCAAAATCAATCACAAAAATAAAGACATTTTATAGAATGAAAGATTTCACTATTTACACAATTTATTTTTATGTTATAATGTGAGTGACCTAAGAGATATATGTATTTCCTACACGATAGATAAGGGAATCTGACTGTTGTCTGATGGTGTTGAAAACCTATCTTGAATAGGGATCCTAAAATTGGACACAAGATACCCACCTGCATATACCAGGGATTAATCTAAAAAACTCTTAGGTTTTTCTTTTTGAGGAGGAAAAACATGGAGAAAATAAGTGATGAGATGATTAATGAGATTAATGCTCTTGCAAGAAAAAGTAAAACTGAAGGTTTAAATGAGGAAGAAAAGAAAAGACAACAGGAATTACGTAAAGAATATCTTCGTTTATTTCGTAAAGGGTTTAAACAACAGCTTCAGCATGTCAAAGTTGTCGATCCTAAAGGGAATGATATAACACCTTCTAAACGAAAAAACTAAGGAAATCTTAGATTATGTCAAATCTTGTTTGATATTCATGTGTTTTTGTGTATAATGTTAGTGTGTTAGAAGGAGGAATAATGAGATAATGAATCAATCTGAACTATCAATTGCAACGATTAGATCACTTGGGATAGATATGATTAATAAAGCTAACTCAGGACATCCTGGAATGGTATTAGGATCTGCTCCAGCTTTATATTCCTTATTTACAAAAGAATATAAAGTTTTTCCAGCACATTCTCAGTGGATTAATCGTGATCGTTTTGTTTTAGCGAGTGGACATGCGTCTTCACTGTTATATAGCCTATTACATTTATCTGGTTTCCAAGTTTCAATGGATGATTTGAAACAATTCAGACAATGGGGAAGCTGCACACCAGGACATCCTGAAGTAGAACTGACAGATGGTGTTGATGCTTCTAGTGGACCTTTAGGTCAAGGTATCCCAATGGCTGTTGGAATGGCTATGGCTGAAGCTTTTTTAGCAACAAGATACAATAAAAAAGATTATCCAGTGATTGACCACTATACATATGTATTATGTGGTGATGGAGATATGCAAGAAGGTGTCACTTATGAGGCTTCATCATTGGCTGGGCATCTTTCATTAGGAAAGCTTATCGTGCTTTATGATGCGAATAATGTGACTCTTGACGGTCCTTTAAATTATTCATTCAGTGAAGATGTAAAGAAACGTTATGAGTCTATGAATTGGCAAGTCATTTGTGTTCAAGATGGGAATGATTATGAAGCTATTGCAAAAGCCATTAAAAAAGCTAAAAAAGAAGTTTATAAACCGACTTTGATTATCGTGAATACTATTATTGGATTTGGTTCTCGAAATCAGGGAACAAGTAAAGTTCATGGTGCTCCTCTTGGAGAAGAAGATGGACAATATGCAAAAAGACAATATGGATTTGAATATGATAATTTCTTTGTTCCTGAAGAAGTTTATGATGATTTTAAGAAAAATGTATTTAATCGTGGGAAACGCGCTTATAATAAATGGAACAAAATGATGGATACATATAAAACAGAATATCCTGAGTTATACCAGGAATTATTCCAAAATATAAATGATGAATATTCTTTTGATGAAACTGCTTTTATAGAAGAATATCAAGATGGTATAAGTGAAGCAACACGTGTAACAAGTGAAAAATTAATCAATGCTATTGCAGCACAAAACCCAACATTCCTATCAGGAACTGCAGATTTAGCATCTTCTACAAAAACAATTATCAAAAATGCAGAACGTTTTAGTTGTGAGAATTATGGAGGACGTAATTTATTCTTTGGAATCCGTGAATTTGCAATGGTTGCAATAATGAATGGGATGACTTTACACAAAGGTATCAAGGTTGCTGCTGGTGGATTTATGGTGTTTAGTGATTATTTCAAAGCTGCATTAAGAATGGCATGCTTAATGAAATTACCTATTATTTTACCACTATCACATGATTCAATTGCTGTAGGGGAAGATGGTCCAACACATCAACCAGTTGAACAATTGGCAATGTTACGTTCGATGCCAAATATTCAAGTGATAAGAGCAGCTGACGCTTATGAAATGTGTGGTGCTTGGAAAAAAGCGGTTGAAACAAATGATTGTCCAACTGCGCTTATCTTAACAAGACAAAATGTAACAAATTTCACTCATGCAACTTATGAAGATGTTTGTCATGGGGCATATGTTGTTTCTCAAGAAAAAGACAATTTAGATGGTATTATCATTGCAACTGGTAGCGAAGTAGAATTAGCTATGCAGGCACAAAAGGCGTTATTAGAACAAGGAAAAGATGTTCGAGTTGTATCAATGCCTTCAATGGAATTATTTGATCAGCAGGATGATTCATATAAAGAAAAGGTTTTACCAAAACATATCAGAAAACGTCTTGCTGTTGAAATGGCTTGTGATTTTGGTTGGCATAAATATGTAGGATTAGACGGAAAAGTTATTTCTGTTAATCAATTTGGCGCAAGTGCTCCAGCCAATATCGTTATCCAAAAATATGGTTTTACTGTTGAAAACATTGTTGAAACATACTTATCACTTTAAGAACCTGTAATAGGTTCTTTTTTTGACATATTTTTTATTGGTAAAGGATTATAATAAACATGGTGATGAATATGAAATATAAAATTGTCTGCGTTAAGGAACGTTTTGTGGAATTTGTAAATATGTATCCTGATTTTTTGAAACAAGTTTATCAGGAACAAGATAATATGTATAAGACTAAACAGATAGAATTGATTTTTTCTAATATGGTTAACGAAAAAGAAAAACTTTTACATAAAATTCAATCACGTGAACATTATTCCTATTATCATGGAATTCATCAGCTTTTTAATCCTATAACTCAAGAAAAGATGACAATTATCATGAATGAATATGATTTACAAATAGAAGAAGAGGGTAGCAATCATCATATATATGATATGATATCGTCTTTTTCTAAAAATTTTTATATGATTACGAAATAATTTTGCAAAAAGCATAGGACTATGTTATAATAATTTGGTAATTGAATGGAGGATTGAAAAATGTTATATGGAATTTTAGGACTTTTAATAGGTCTTGTTATAGGATTCTTTGCTGCTCGTTATTTCTTCAAAAGAAATTTAAAGAAGAATCCACCAATTAATGAAAAAATGATTCGTGCTATGTTTATGGAAATGGGACGTAAACCTAATGAAACACAAATCAAACGAATTATGAAAAGCATTAATGATCAATATAAATAAGGGATATCCCTTATTTTTTCGTATATGAAGATATATATAACACGTCATTCTAAAACTCTTTGGAATGAACAAAAAAGGTTGCAGGGACGTTTAGATTCCCCATTGACTCAAGAAGGTATTGATAATGCTCTTGCCTTAAAAAAATATCTCACAGATAATGCTTTGCAATTTGATTGTGTTTACTCTAGTCCCATACCACGTGCCTATCAGACAGCTTGTTTGTTATTTGGTCAAGAAAAAGTAATAACTGATGATCGTTTGATGGAAATGAATTTTGGAGTTTTTGAAGGACAAAAAATTGCTGATTTATTAAAAAATCAGCACGAATTATATTACCAGTTATGGAATCAACCAGAGTTGTTTGAGAGAATTCCACAAGGTGAAAGTTATGATGAAGTCATGACAAGAGTCAAAAGTTTTTTGAATGATTTAAAACAAATGGACTCAGATAGTCAAATCTTTATTGTTACTCATGGAATGTGTTTTGTGATTTTTATGGCTGTTATTTTACAATTAGACAAAAAAGATTTCGTAAAAATCAATCAACAGATTGTTGAAGGGTGTTCTTTAACGTGTATTGAAGAACATGATGGCATTTATCAAGTTTTATCTTATAACGATCATCATTTTTTACCGCATATTATGCATGCAAGTTTTGCAAAATAAAAACCTGAGTGTTAAAAAACATTCAGGTTTTTACATCCATGTAATTTTATTTTCAGTACCATTTCTTAATCTTTGAATATTACTTCTATGTTTATAGACAAGTAAAGCAACTATACATATATTCGTGATAATACCAATTGTGCTGTAACCTAAAAAAGGAGATATAACTGCAATTGATATTGCTCCAAGAATTGATGCTAAAGAAACATATTTTGAAATCTTTAATGTAAGCAAGAAAATAACCAATGCAATACAAAATGCATAAATATTTGTCATTAATGCATACCCAATAGCGACTGATACAGCTTTTCCACCTCTAAATCCAGCAAAGATAGGATAACAGTGTCCTATCACACATGCTAAAGCACATGGGTAAATAATATTCATATCAAGTTTCATATATTTGGCAACTGTTCCAGCAATAAGAATAGAAATACAGCACTTAGAAGCATCTAATATAATAACTGATAGTCCTGCTTTTTTGCCTAGAACTCTTCCAGCATTGGTTCCACCTAAATTACCAGAGCCACTATTTCTTACATCAGTATGATAAAATAGTTTTCCTATAACTAAGGCAAATGGTATTGAACCGTATAAATATCCCATTAAAATTAATAGTAAATATATTAATATATCCATTTTTTCACTTCCCCGAGCTTTATTATACATAAAAAAGAAGAAAAATCAATTTTTTTAAAAGATTTGCGAAAATTCTAGAAATTTGCTAGAATATGAATTCTCTAGCAATATCAAATAGTTTTTGATATAATTATAAAGTTGGAAAAGGAGGAAATCAGATATGAAAGCAAATCACTATGATGAATCTAACATTCAAATTCTTGAGGGACTAGAAGCTGTCAGAAAGCGTCCAGGTATGTATATAGGTTCAACAGATTCAAGAGGTTTACACCATCTTGTATGGGAAATTGTTGATAATTCTATTGATGAAGCACTTGCTGGATTTGGTAAAAAAATCACTGTCACAATTGGAAAAGATAATAGTATTCGTGTTGAGGACGAAGGGCGTGGAATGCCAACAGGTATGCATGCTTCTGGTAAGCCTACAACAGAAGTTATTTTAACGATATTACATGCTGGTGGTAAGTTTAGTGAAGATGGTGGTTATAAAACATCTGGTGGTTTACATGGTGTAGGATCGTCTGTCGTGAATGCTTTGAGTGAATGGTTAGAAGTTACAGTTTATCGTGATGGTAAAATTCATCAACAACGCTTTGAAGATGGGGCTAAAATCATTTCACCTTTAAAGGTCATTGGTAAAACGTCTCGCACTGGAACAATCATTCATTTTAAACCGAATCAGAATATTTTTTCGACAGTTGAATTCAATTACTCAACAATCTGTGAACGATTAAGAGAAAGTGCCTTCTTATTAAAAGGAATTGAGATGAATGTTATTGATGAAAGAACTGGGAAACATGATTCATTTCAATATGAAAATGGATTAGAAGCTTTTATTGAATATTTGAATTATGATAAAAAGACACTTCATTCTACAGTATCATTTGATGATGCTTCTCATCCTATTGAAGTTGAGATTTCTTTTCAAATCACAGATGGATATCAGGAAAATCTGATTTCTTTTGTTAATTTAGTAAGAACTGGTGATGGTGGAACACATGAAACAGGATTCCGTTCTGGCTTTACGAAAGTTTTCAATGAGTATGCCAGAAAATATGGATTATTAAAACCGAAAGATAAAAACCTTGAGGGTAGTGATGTAAGAGAAGGGCTGACTGCTGTTATATCAGTTAAAATCCCTGAATCATTATTACAATTTGAAGGACAGACAAAATCTAAATTAGGAACTCCTGAAGCAAGAAATATAGTTGAAAATGTTGTTTATGAACAGGTTAATTATTTTTTAGAAGAAAATAAAGAAACCGCTAATGAACTTGTTAAAAAAATGATTAAAGCTTCACAGGCAAGAAATGCAGCTAGAAAAGCGAGAGAAGAAGCAAGAAAAGGTAAAGGAAATAAAGTTGAAAAGATATTAAGTGGAAAGCTTGCTCCGGCACAGTCAAAAGATAAAAAAAGAAAAGAATTATATTTAGTCGAAGGTGATTCTGCAGGTGGAAGTGCAAAGCAGGGAAGAGATCGAAAATATCAGGCTATTTTACCATTACGTGGAAAAGTTATTAATACTGAAAAAGCAGCAATGTCTGATATTTTAAAAAATGAAGAAATTAGTACAATTATCAATACTGTTGGTGCTGGTGTTGGTGCTGATTTTAACGCTGATGATTCTAATTATGCAAAAGTCATTATCATGACCGATGCTGATACTGATGGTGCGCATATCCAGGTTTTATTACTAACTTTCTTCTATCGTTATATGCGAGGTTTAATTCAAGCAGGAAAAGTTTATATCGCTTTACCACCTTTGTATAAGGTATCTAAGAAAAATGGAAAACATGAAGATGTTGTTTATGCATGGGATGATGAAGAATTAGAAAATGCAAAAAAACAGATAGGGCGTGGATATAATGTTCAGCGTTATAAAGGTTTAGGTGAAATGAACGCTGATCAATTATGGGAAACAACTATGAATCCAGAAACAAGAACTTTGATTCAGGTTTCTATTGAAGATGCTGCATTGGTTGAACGTAGAGTGTCAGTTTTAATGGGAGATAAAGTTGAACCTAGACGTGAATGGATTGAAGACAATGTTCAATTTTCTTTAGAAGATTCATTTTTCATTAATCAATAGGGAGGTCTAACATGAAAGAAAAAATCATAACCCAGTCGCTGGATGACATTATGGGAGATCGCTTTGGAAAATATTCTAAATATATCATTCAAGATCGTGCATTACCAGATGTAAGAGATGGGTTGAAACCTGTACAACGTAGAATTTTATATGCAATGTACAAAGAAGGAAATACACATCAAAAACCATATCGTAAATCTGCCAAAACTGTTGGTAACGTTATTGGTAATTACCATCCTCACGGAGATATTTCTGTTTATGAAGCTATGGTACGTTTGTCACAGGATTGGAAAATGCGTATGCCTTTGATTGATATGCAGGGAAATAATGGTTCTATTGATAATGATCCTGCAGCCGCTATGCGTTATACTGAAGCGAGATTATCGCCCATTGCATTGGAGTTATTAAAAGACATTGACAAGGAAACAGTGCAAATGGCACTTAACTTTGATGATACTGAATATGAACCAACGGTTTTACCAGCTAAATTCCCTAATTTATTGGTTAATGGTGCAACAGGAATTTCATCTGGTTACGCAACTGATATTCCACCACATAATTTAGAAGAAGTCATTGATGCAACGATTTATCGTATTTCACATCCACATTGTTCATTAGATGATTTAATGAAATTTATGAAAGGTCCTGATTTTCCAACGGGAGCTATTGTTGAAGGTTTAAATGGTATCAAAAAGGCTTTTGAAACAGGTAGAGGAAAAGTTGTTGTCCGTTCACAGACTCAAATAATTGAAGAAAAAAATATAAATAAAATTGTGATTACTCAGATTCCTTATGAAGTGAATAAAGCTGAACTTGTTAGAAAATTAGATGAAATTCGTTTTCAAAAAAATATTGATGGTATTATTGAAGTTCGTGATGAATCTGATCGTAATGGATTAAGTATTGTGATTGATTTAAAGAAAGATGTAGATGTTCAAAATACTTTAAATTATTTTTACAAGAATACAGATTTACAAAAGAATTATAATTATAATATGGTTGCGATTAAAAATAAACGACCAGTCTGCATGGGAATTGTTGATATTTTGGATGGCTATATTGAACATCAGATTGAAGTCATTACAAAACGTTCTTTGTTTGATCTTCATAAAGCTGAAGATCGTAAACATATTGTTGATGGTTTGATTAAAGCTGTTTCTATTTTGGACGAAGTTGTTCATACGATTCGTCATTCACATGATAAACAGGATGCTAAAAAGAATCTTCAATTACAGTATCAGTTTTCTGAAAAACAGGCAGAAGCAATTGTAATGTTGCAGTTATATCGTTTAACAAATACGGATATTGTTTCATTAGAAAAAGAAAAATCTGATTTAGAGGTCTTAATTCAAACATTAAACAATATTCTAGCAAGTGATAAAGTATTAAGAAAAGTCATTATAGATGAATTAAAACAAATTAAAAAGCAATATCCAAGTCCACGTTTAACAGAGATTAAAGATGAAGTTCAAGAAATTGTTATTGATGAAGAAGCTATGATTCTTCCTGAAGACATCTATGTATCTATTACTCGTGATGGATACGTGAAAAGAATATCTCAAAGATCATATAAAGCAAGTGAAAATATTGCGTTTGGAAAGAAAGATGATGATGTTTTATTAGATTTGCATTTTGCTAGTACTTTGGATAAATTGCTTGTCTTTACTGATAAAGGAAACTATTTATTTATTCCATTGCATAAATTAGAAGAATTTAAATGGAAAGAACTTGGAAAACATATCAGCTATCTGATAAAAGTATCACCAGAAGAAAAAATGATTGGATCTATTCTTGTCAAATCATTCCAAAGACCATTATATGTTTTATTAGCAACACGTTTAGGACAAATGAAACGTGTCTCTCTTCAAGATTTTGAAGTCACAAGATACAGCAAACCAATCAAATGTATGAATTTAAAACAAGATGATCAATTATTACAAGTTTCATTAACAGATGATCATCAAGCTATTGTTTTAACATCATCTTTAGGATATGTATCGCTTTATAGTGAACAGGAAATTTCTATTTTAGGATTAAAAGCAGGTGGAATCAAAGGAATCAATTTGAAAAATGATTCATTAGTTGCTATGAATACATTTGATCCACTGCATTCTTATTCTTATGTTCTTATTAGTGATCAGCCAGGAATTAAGCGTATGAGAATTTCTGATATACCAAGCTGCAATCGCTCAACCAAAGGAACATTAATTTTTAAATCACCAAAGACAAATCCAATTCATGCTTTATCAGCTTATGTTTTAGATGTTCAAGATACACTCATTATCGAAACACAAGAACATAAAGAAACGGTTGCTATTAAGGATTATTCATTATCTCAAATCTCACAAAAACCAAGTATCATTCAATCTTTAAAGAACGAAAATATTACATATATTTATTATCAAGGGGTATTATCTACAGATTTATATCAGAATGTTACAGAAACTCAAGATTTATCTACAACTCAAAATGTAAAAAAGGTTGAAAAGTGTCAACCTTTAGAACCACAACAACAAGATAAACATTTTGAACCTATTTCATTTGATGACTTATTTAATGATGATTTCTAATTTATGAAGAATGAATATATGCTTTAAGAAGCTTAATTAAAGCACGTTTTTCTAAACGTGAAACATAAGAACGAGAAATATTCATTTGCTGAGCGATTTCTTTTTGGGTATATATACGATGATGATTAAGCCCATAGCGATAAATGAGTATTTCTTGTTCACGAGGTGTCAGTAATGTAAAATATTCTTGTAATTTTTGAATCTGATCATTGGTTTGAATCTGTTCAACAATATCTTTATCTTTGGCAGGGATAATGTCAAGTAAAGTCATTTCTCCGCCATCTTTGTCAACACCTAATACTTCATTTAATGAAAAATCAAGAGCTGTCTTTTTATGATGACGCAGATGCATTAAAATCTCATTTTCTATACATTTAGCAGCATATGTTCCTAGTTTTGTTGATTTATCAGCATTATAACTATCTACTGCTTTGATAAGGCCAATTGTACCAATACTAATCAGATCTTCTTGTAAATCTTTAGAGCTTTCATATTTTTTAGCGATATGTGCAACTAGTCTTAAGTTATGTTCAATTAGCGCATTTCTAGCATTCTGATCACCTTGAAAATATTTTTCCAATAACTCATTTTCTTGTTGTGGTGTTAATTGGGGTTTAAATGCTTGCGTTTTAATAAACGAAACAAATAAAAATTGTTGTAATAATGCAATAATTGTTGTAAACATAAGTCACCTCAAAATATTATATGAAATTTGTCGATGTTTATGTTTATCTCTTTTCATTAAATAAGAAATAGTATACAATAAGCGAGAAGGAAGGTATATATGGAAGAAGTAAAAAAATGTTATGGTTGTGGTGCTATCATTCAAAGTCATAATGAAAAGCATATTGGTTATGTTCCTAAAAATGCAACTCAAAGAGAACATATCTTATGTCAGCGTTGCTTTCAATTAAAAAATTATCATAAATTGCAGACAACAAATCTCACAAAAGATGATTTTTTAAATTTATTGGATCATATTGGTGAAAAAGATTGTTTGGTTGTGTATATGATTGATTTATTTGATTTTCAGGGAAGCATGATTCCTGGGTTATTACGTCATATTGGTTTTAATGATGTCCTGGTTTTAGCTAATAAGCGTGATCTTTTACCTAAATCAGTAAAAGAACGTAAGTTAGAACATTGGGTGAGAAGACAATTAAAACAAGAAGGAATAAAACCGGTAGATGTGATTGTGACAAGTGGTAAGAAAAATATGAATATGGATTCGATTTATGATGCTATTATGTCATATCGTAAACAAAGGGATGTCTATGTTGTAGGTGTAACAAATGTTGGAAAATCTACTTTTATCAATGCCTTATTAAAACATTATGCTCAAGTTGAAGAACAGAATTTAATTACTGTTTCAGAATTCCCTGGGACAACACTTGATTTTATTGAAATTCCATTAGATAATCATTCATATTTATATGATACACCAGGAATTATTAATGATCATCAAATGACTCATTTTATTGATCCTCAGGATTTAAAAAAGATTATTCCTCAAAGTGAATTGAGTCCTATTGGTTTTCAGTTACAGGAAAAACAGACTATTTATTTTGATGGATTAGGAAGAATTGATTATATCAGTGGTGATCAGGCAAGTTTTATTACTTATTTTTCTAGACAACTTAAAATTCATCGTACAAAAACAAGCAATGCTGATGCATTGTATAATCGCCATAAAACTTTTTCATTTGAATTAAATGGTATGGATTCAATTGAAAAAATGAAAACATATGATTTTACCTTAAAACCCGGAAAATGTGATATTGTTATTTCAGGATTAGGGTTTATGACCATTTCATCTCATGGTGGAAAAGTTAAAGTTCATGTTCCACCTCAAATTTCAGTTATGATTAGAGAGGCAATTATATAAAAGAAAGGAAACAATTATGTTAACAGGTAAACAAAAAAGATATTTAAGAAGTGAAGCACATCATTTAAAAGCTATTTTTCAGGTTGGTAAAGAGGGTGTTTCTGCTAATCAGATTAAAGGTATTGATGATGCTTTAGAAGCTCAGGAATTAATTAAAGTGAAGATATTAGAAAGTTGTCCTGATGATGTGAATAGTGTAGCTGTTGAATTAAGTATGCATACAAAAGCAGAAGTTGTTCAAATTATTGGTCGTACGATTGTTTTTTATCGTCATAGTCCTCAAGGAATTTATCGCTTACCATGAAAAAAATAGGATTATTTGGCGGAAGCTTTGACCCTATTCATAAAGCACATGTAGAAATTGCCATGTGTGCAATTGAACAGCTTCAATTAGACGAAGTGCAATTTATTCCTACACGACATAATCCATGGAAAAATCAAAGTTGTGCCAATGCTAAAGAGCGTTTACATATGATTCATTTGGCTATTCAGGGCAATGATAAACTCACAGTGAATACAATTGAACTTGATGATGATCAAAATCAAAAAAATTATACTATTCATACTCTTGAAAAGATCATTGAAAAACATCCCAATAACAAATATTATTATATTATGGGTATGGATCAGGCAAATGCTTTTGATAAATGGAAAAAAGCTAAAAAAATTTCTAACTTAGTACAGTTAGTTGCTTTTCAGCGTGGAGGATATGAGCCATTATCGGATGTTTTAAATCAATATCATTTTCTTGTTTTAAATAATCGTCCTGTCTATGCATCAAGCAGTGATGTTCGACAGGGGCATATTGAAATGTTAGATACCCATGTATTGCGTTATATTTCAAGTCAGGGATTATACTTAGAAACAATGGTTGCTTCACGTATGAAAGAAAAACGTTGGAAACATACATGTAGTGTTGCTCAATTGGCTAAAAAGATTGCTAAAGCAAATCATTTGAATGAAAAACAGGCATATATTGCAGGGATTATGCATGATGTTGCTAAAGAAATGGATCAAAAAGAAGCAACTGTTATTATGCAAAATTATTTTCCAGAATATATCTCTAAACCATATCCTATATGGCATCAATGGTTATCAAGATATGTAAGTGAACATGAGTTTTTAATAGAAGATCCTATTATTTTAAAGGCTATTGAAGACCATACAACTGCTTCTGTTGATATTTCATTGATTGGAAAATGTCTATATGTTGCAGATAAATTAGACCCATTAAGAGGTTATGATTCATCAAAGCAGATTGAATTATGTAAAAAAGATATAAATGCAGGATTTAGAGATTCATTGATAGATTTTTATGAATTTTCAAAAAAGAAAAATAGAGAAATTGATGATTGTTTTTATGAAATTTATGATTATTTCGTTGTAAAAGGAGAAAAATAATGACAAAATTAGAATGTGTTGTAAAGGCTATGGATGACAAACTTGCTACTAACATTACTGCTATTGATATGCGTGATGTAAGTCCAATGTTTGATACTTTTGTTTTATGTACTGCTAGCAATGAAAGATTAATGCAGGCAATTACTGATAATATTCAAGATGAATGTGCTAAGAATCATTATGAAGTCAAAAGTATTGAAGGATTAAGAAATTCTAAATGGATTCTTATAGATTTAGGAGATATTGTTTGTCATATTTTTGAAGCAGCTGAAAGAGAAAGTTATAATTTGGAAAAATTATGGGGAGATATGCCTCGTATCAACATTGAAGGAATGTTGGCCAAATGAGTTATGAAAACTTTGCTTACTATTATGATAGCTTAATGGATGAACAATTTTATGAAGATTACTATCAATTTATATTGGAACATTGTCAATTTGAAGAAGTTTTTGAATTGGGATGTGGAACAGGTGAAATTGCTATTCGTTTAGCTAAAGATCATAAAACTGTATATGCTTCTGACATTTCTACTGATATGTTAGAAGTTGCAAAACAGAAGGCTATTGCTAATCAAGTAAATCTTATTTTACAAAGAGTTGATATGTGCGACTTTGAAATTTCACGACCAGTTGATCTTATCTTATGTTTGTGTGATTCTATCAATTATTTACTTGAACCACATCAGATTATGCAGACTTTTCAAAATGTATTTCGTTCATTAAAAGCTGAAGGTACTTTTATTTTTGATATTGATAGTTTATACAAAATGAATGTTATTTTAGATCAATATTCAGAAAAAGAAGAAGATGAAGAGTTTGTTTTTGAATGGCGTGTTGATAAAATAGATGATGGATATGTGCATCATCATGTTTATATTGAAGATAAACAAGAATCTGAAATAGTTGATGAAGTTCATTATCAAAAGACTTATTCGGTAAATCAATATTTATACTGGTTAAAGGAAGCTGGTTTTTCGCAAGTTGATTATTATAGTGATTTTCATGAATATCATGATGATTGTGAAAGAATTATATTTGTATGTCAAAAGGAGGAAACCATATGATAGCAGTTGTTGGAGCTATGGAAGAAGAAGTTGCTGAAATAAAAAAGTATATGGATATAACTTCTATGCAGACAATTCATGGATATACTTTTTATGAAGGTACAATAGCGAATACAAAAGTTGTAGTTGTACAAGGTGGTATCGGAAAAGTGAATGCAGCTATTTCAACCACTTTGTTATTAACAAATTATGATATTGATTTTCTTATTAATGTAGGTTCTGCGGGTGGACTTTCTTTATCACAAAATGTTGGTGATGTTGTTATTTCAACAGGGGTTCTCCATCATGATGTTGATGTAACTGCTTTTCAACGTGAACTTGGTGAAGTGCCTGGTATGCCACGTATCTTTGAACCAGACAAAAAAGCTTTAAAACTGGTTGAAAATATTTTAAAAGATCTTCATCTGTCGTATCATATGGGGCTTATTGTTTCAGGAGATCAATTTATTTGTCGTGATGATCAGGTTAGTCAGATTAAAAAGAATTTTCCTGATGCAATATGTGCTGAAATGGAAGCTGCATCTATTGCACAGGTTTGTCATGTTTTTCAAGTTCCATTTATTATCACAAGATCTCTAAGTGATATCTATCAAAAAGGTGAAAATCATGTGCAATTTGATGAATATTTAAAACAAGCTAGCCAAGCTTCTGCAAAAATGTGTTATCATCTTATTTCTATATTATCGCAATAACACTTGTTATTGCTTTTTTATATAAGGAGGATCTCTATGAAAAAAATTGAATTATTGGCTCCTGCTGGCGACAAAGAATCTTTAATTGCTGCAGTACAAAATGGTGCGGATGCTATATATTTAGGTGGAACTTTATTTAGTGCACGTGCTTTTGCAAAAAATTTTGATGATGAACAACTACAATGGGCAATACAATACGCCCATTTATATGGTGTCAAAATCTATGTTACTGTAAATACGTTATTTAAAGATGCAGAGATAGATGCTTTGATTTCATATTTGGATAAATTATATGAATTTCAAGTAGATGCCCTGATTATCCAAGACGTTGGATTATTTGATATTGTCAGAACTTTATATCCTGATTTTGAAATTCATATGAGTACACAATCTTCTATTATGAATCACTATGGTGTCAATTACTTTGAAAAATGTGGTGCATCACGTGTTGTATTAGCACGTGAAAATACATTAGAAGATATTCAATCTATTTGCCAAAATACATCTATAGAGATTGAAGTTTTTGTTCATGGAGCTATATGCGTGTGCTATTCTGGACAATGTTTAATGAGCAGTATGATTGGAAAAAGAAGTGGAAATAGGGGACAGTGCGCCCAACCATGTCGTTTGCCATATCAATTATTAAAGGATGATCAAGTTTTACCTGAAAAATATCCTTTTATTCTATCACCAAAGGATATGATGACAATAGAACATGTTGGTGCTCTTATTGAAGCAGGTGTTTCTTCATTGAAAATAGAAGGACGTATGAAAAGGCCAGAATATGTTGCCAGCGTTACACGTGCATATCGCCAAGCAATTGATGCCTTTTATGAACATAAAAAAATTGATTTACAGCCCCTTATTCATGATATGAAGGCGATGTTTAATCGCAATTATACTTTAGGTTATTTAAAACATGATACTCATCTTGTAGATGGTGACTATTCTGGACATAGGGGTAGTATTATTGGTGAAGTTTTGTATTATCATAAAAAACAAAAAAGAGTGGGGATTCGTTTAAAAGATACACTCATGCAAGGTGATAGCATTGTTTTTGAAAATATTGATAAAGGAAGACCAGTCAATAAAATCTATCATCAAAAAAAATTAGTGAATAAAGCTTATTCAAATGATGTGATTGAAATAGAATTTGATTATTATGTTGATCGAGGATTGGTTAGAAAAACACTTGATACAAATGTTGTTGAAAAAATGCAACAGACATATCAAAAATCACCACGAAAAATCTCAATATCTATGGAGTTTGAAGCCCGTATATATCAAAAAGCAAGACTTATTCTTAAGAAAGAAAATTTAAAAGTAACAGTTGAATCACAACAGGAAGTTCAATTAGCTCATAATACGCCTCTTGAAAAACAGAGAATCAACCAGCAGTTATCAAAACTGGGATCTACACCATTTTTAGCAGAGCATATACAGATAAACATAGATGAAGGTATTTCAATGCCTATTAGAGATATTAATGAGATGCGTAGACATGCAACAGATATGTTGATTGAAAAATTATCTCATCAAAAAATACATCATCATAGTCGACAAAAAATGTCTACATATAGCCAAAAAAGCACTTCTCAAGCACCTCAATTTTATATTCTTGTTCATTCCATAGAACAATTAAAAACAGTCATTCAATATCCTTTTGATACAATTATTTATCCTTATCAGGAAAGGATAGAAAAAGCTTATGAAATTTGTCAAAAACATCAAAAGAAAATGATTATGATGACATCTCCTGTTATGAAAGATGATGATATTGAAGATGTATTATCATCACAGATTTATTCGCAAATAGATACAATATTGGTAAATGATTATGGTGCATATATGGCTTTCCAAGATAAAAAACTGGTTGTGGGGCAGGGCTTAAATATTTATAATTCGTATGCTGCACATCATTATCATCAACCATATTTGGTTTCTCTAGAAATGTCAACAACTGAGATTAAACATTTGCAGGTTGATTTAACACATTGTCTTGTTCAAATCTTTGGTAAAACAACAAATATGATTAGCGAATATTGTCCAATTACTCAATATTATTTTGGATATCAAAATAAGCATTGTCAAATGTGTAAACAAGGTCATTTTGCCTTGAGAGATCGAAAAAATGAGAAATTTGATATAATGGTTGATAATAAATGTCGTATGCACTTATTAAATGCACATACACTTTTTTATGATCAATTTAAACAATTACCAGTTGGTGGATTCCTTATTGCGTTCACTAACGAAGATCAACAACAAGTTCAAATGGTGATGGATGATTTTATGCAGATGATCTATAACCAACAAAAGAGCCATATTCGACAGAAAATAAAAGTAACTTCAGGATATTTCAAAGAATAATGTTGAATCATCAATATTTATGTCTTTCACAAAAAAAGTTTTTTCATATTCTAAATTGCGATTGTTTTTCATTCATGATATAATATTATTATGGAGGTGACCTTATGGCAATAGATATGGATTTAGCTAAAAGACTGAAGGTTTATCGTAATTTTAAACACCTTACTCAAAAAGAAGTTGCTTCTCATCTTAATGTTCCACATTCTGCTATTTCAGATATTGAAAATGGCAAAAGAGATGTGACAGTTAGTGAATTAAAAATTCTTTCACATCTTTATGGACGTAGTGTTGAAGAAATTATGAGTGGTAAAAAATACGATTATTATAATATTGCAAATATTGCACGTCTATTAACAGAATTGCCAGATGATGATTTAAAAGAAGTTATGTTTATTATTGAATATAAACGTAAAAGAGTTGAAGAAAAAAATAAAAACAACCAATAAAAAAGAAATTAGTTACAGAAGCTAATTTCTTTTTTATTTTAACAGTGTTTTAAATTCTTCTAATAATTCAAGTCCTTCATCTAATATATCCTGATTACAAATCTCATCTGTTTGACAATGATGAAATTCAACTTGGATATCATTGTTATCACGAATATCAATAAGAGCATATGTTCCATATCCATAACTTCCTCGATTCATCATCAAACTTCCTGGATTAACAAAAAGAATGTTTTGATGTTTTTGGACCGTTGGAACATGTGTATGACCATGTAAACAAAGATAACAATTTTCTTTTTGACAAAGCTGTATTAATTGATCATATCCATAATAAACTCCATAATATTGTCCATGTGTAACACAGATATGTTGAAATGTTTTATAGATAGGGAAGGGTGCATCATCATGGTTTCCCTTAACAACAATATCAAATAATTGTATATATGGATCATCAACAGGTAAAGATGAATCACCACAATGAATCATATAATCAACATGAAAACGATAGTGAGTTACCACACGCTGTAAATAATTTTCGTAAAGATGACTATCGCTGACAACTAATAATTTCATTTCAATCAACTCTTTTCTTATATTATTCTATCATATTTCAATTATAAATTCATAATTATATTGATAGAATCAACCGATTTTCTCAAATAGAAAATTTTTATCCGTAAGTGTTTACAATTCAGGTAAAAATTGTTACAATATATATTGTAATAATAAGAAAGGGAGTAAGAAATATGAAAACTATTTTATTAGTATGTTCTGCAGGAATGTCTACAAGTTTATTAGTTACTAAAATGGAAGCTGCTGCTAAAGATGCTGGTGTTGAATGCAAAATCTTTGCATTACCATTCTCTGATGCACCTAGAGTATTAGAAGAAGTTGATTGCATCTTGCTTGGCCCACAAGTTAGATTCCAAAAAGCTGCTATTGAAAAATTAGCTGCTGGTAGAAAAGCTGGACCTATCCCTGTAGATGTCATTGATATGAGAGATTATGGAACAATGAACGGTAAAGCCGTATTCGAAAAAGCTTTATCTTTATTAAAATAATTTCTTAAAGGAGCTATGCTCCTTTTTTTCTTTTCTTTTTACATATTGTTTGTTATAATGTTTAAAAATCAGGAGGAAGAAAAATGGAAAAAGCAATTATAACAGTTGTAGGTAGAGATCAGGTTGGCATTATTGCTCATGTATGTCAATTTTTATCTAAAGCAAATATTAATATTTTAGATATTTCTCAAACAATATTAGATGGGTACTTTAATATGATGATGATTGTTGATATGTCTTTAGCAAAAGAATCATTTTCAGACGTTTGTGATCAATTAGAAGATTTAGGAAATCATATAGGCGTTTATATTAAATTACAGCATGAAGATATTTTTAATAAAATGCATAGAATCTAAGGAGGAAAATCATGATAAATTTATTTGAAGTTAATGAAACAAATAAGATGATTGAACAGGAAAACTTAGATGTCCGCACTATTACAATTGGGATTAGTTTACTTGATTGTATTGATGCTAATATAGATACTTTATGTCAAAATATTTATCATAAAATTACAAGTGTTGCTGAACATTTAGTTGAAACTGGAGAAAATATTGAAAAAAAATATGGGATTCCTATTGTTAATAAAAGAATTTCAGTAACTCCAATTGGTCTTATTGGTGCATCTGTATGTCAATCAACAGATGATTTTGTCAAAATCGCTAAGACTTTAGATCGTTGTGCTAAAAAAGTTGGTGTGAATTTTATCGGTGGTTACAGTGCGATTGTTTCTAAGGGAATGACACCTGCTGAAAAATTATTAATTCAATCTATTCCTCAAGCTATGAAAGAAACTGAATTGGTATGTAGTTCAGTAAACGTAGGATCTACAAAAACGGGAATTAATATGGATGCAGTTAAATTAATAGGGGAAATCATCAAAGAAACTGCTGAATTAACAAAAGAACAAGATTCTATTGGGTGTGCAAAATTTGTTGTTTTTTGTAATGCACCTGATGATAATCCTTTTATGGCTGGAGCTTTTCATGGAGTCAGTGAAGCTGATGCTATTATTAATGTGGGTGTCAGTGGTCCTGGTGTTGTAAGAAAAGCAATTCAAACAGCTAAAGGAAAAGATTTTGGAGAATTATGCGAAATTGTTAAAAAAACTGCTTTTAAAATTACACGTGTTGGACAATTAGTCGCTAGAGAAGCTTCTGCAGCTTTAAATATTCCTTTTGGAATTATTGATTTATCATTAGCCCCAACACCTGCAGTTGGTGATAGTATTGCCGACTGTTTAACAGAAATGGGCTTAGAAAGAGTAGGGGCTCCTGGAACAACAGCTGCACTAGCTATTTTAAATGATCAGGTAAAAAAAGGTGGTGTTATGGCATCTTCATATGTTGGTGGACTTTCTGGAGCATTTATCCCTGTCAGTGAAGATCAAGGTATGATTGATGCTGTTGAAGCTGGTGCCTTAACATTGGAAAAATTAGAGGCTATGACATGCGTATGTTCAGTTGGTTTAGATATGATTGCGATTCCAGGGAAAACATCAGCAAAAACAATTTCTGGAATTATTGCAGATGAAATGGCTATTGGTATGATTAATCAAAAAACAACTGCAGTACGTATTATTCCTGTTATAGGTAAAGATGTTGGTGAAAAAGTAGAATTTGGTGGTTTATTGGGATATGCACCTATCATGCCTGTCAATCCATTCTCATGTGATGAATTTATTGATAGAGGTGGACGTATTCCTGCTCCTATCCACAGTTTTAAAAATTAACAAAAAGACGATTTTATCGTCTTTTTTTACAGAAAGGAGTTCAATTTATGATTAACGATCAGCTTATAGTCTATAAAAATATATCTCAGGATGATGTTGTTTTAAAATGTTTATCTTTTATGGATGGTGATGCATCTATTGATGAATCAGAATTTATTGCTAGTCTTCTTGTTTTAGCTGAAAAATATGAATTACATGGACAATTATTCCAAAGTCTATTAACGCATTTATTAGCTTATCATGAAAATACATTCACATTGGCATTAGAAAGAAAAAAAGACATTTCTGTTTCTTTAAAAAAAGTAGTTTGTCATGATTTTGAAATCATTTACAATCTTTATCATTATGATTTTTCTTATCTTGATTCTTTATATAAAGATTTATTTTTTGACTTTCAAAACAGTTCTACGATTATCAATCAAGAAATTTTTGATGTATTAACAAATTTACAAACTCAGCTTTCTCAAAGCACATCAGTGGAAGAGTTTTATCAAATATTATATAATCATTATTATCAGTATGGTGTTGGAAAATATGGATTAAATAAAGCCTTTCGATATTTGAATAATCAAATTATACCAATTGATCATATTGGCAATAATACACTTGAACAATTAATTGGTTATGAAAGTCAAAAAGAACGCTTAATAGCAAATACTGAAGCATTTTTAAATGGTCAAAAAGCCAACAATGTTTTACTTTATGGCGATAGTGGGACAGGAAAGTCAAGTAGTATTAAAGCTTTATTGAATCGTTATTATAAACAAGGTTTAAGAATGGTTGAAGTCTATAAACATCAATTTATATCATTGCCTCAAATTATTAATGAATTACAAAATAGAAATTATCGTTTTATCATTTTTATGGATGATTTATCTTTTGAAGAATTTGAAGTTGAATATAAATATTTAAAAGCCGTTATTGAAGGTGGTCTTGAAAAGAAACCTGATAATATTTTAATTTATGCAACAAGTAATCGTAGACATTTAATCAAAGAAACATGGAATGATCGTAATCATGATCAGGAAATTAATAATAACGATGCTATGCAGGAAAAATTATCTTTAGTATCTCGATTTGGTGTTCAAATCATGTATATTCATCCAGATAAACAACATTATTTAGATATTATTGATGCATTAGCTAAGACTTATCATTTAACAATGCCAACTGAACAACTACATGAATTAGCATTACAGTGGGAAATAAGAAATGGAGGTTTTTCAGGAAGAACAGCAAAACAGTTTATTCATATGCTGCTTTCTCAACAATCATGAAACAATTAAAATTAGAAGATTATGCAATTATTCAACCGTATTTAGAAAAAGCCAATTATGAAGGATATAACTCCAATTTTGTCACAATGATGATGTGGAATCATGAGTATCATATACAATATGAAATACATGATAACTTTCTTATTATGCTGCATCATTATAAAAACATTTATTTTTGGGCCATGCCTTTTACGACACCCGAATTTTATCAGGAAGCTTTAGATTACATGATTAAATATAGCCATCAACATGGTTTTCCTTTTATGATTGATTGTGCTATTGAAAGTTTTGTTTCAACACTTCAAAAAAATGATTATTCGCATCAATTCCTTTTTGAAAGGACACCATTTAATGATGATTATATCTATGATAAAGATATGCTTCAAACTTTAGCTGGTAAGAAAATGCAAAAAAGACGTAATCATTACAATGCTTTTCTTAAAGCTTATCCTGATTATGAATATCGTGATTTGGATATAGTCAAAGATTTCGATATCATTTTTACATGTCTAAATAGATGGGAAGGGGAAAAGGATAATTTAAGTGAATCAATGACAAGTGAAGTTAGAGGAATCATGTCATTGCTTTCCTCAAAGCATCTTTTACCATTTCATATTGGAGGAATTTTTATCCATAACCAATTAGAAGCTTTTATTATTGCTTCAAAACTTAATCATTCTACTATTCAAATACACGTTGAAAAAGCAAATAAAGATATTAGAGGATTATATCCTGCTATATTAAAAGAACTATTAGAACATCATTTTCAAAATGAAAAATGGGTAAATAGGGAAGAAGATATGGGTCTAGAAAATTTAAGACGATCAAAGCAATCATTACACCCTGTTAAGATGATTCATAAATATCGTATTTATGAAAATCAGACAATAATTGAAAAAGCAAATGATCATAATTTAGAAGATATTAAAAAACTATGGCTACAATGTTTCGAAGATGAAACAGAAGAATCAACAAACTATTATTTTCAAGAGCTTTATCATAAAGAAAATACTTTTGTACTTAAAAATGATAATCGTATTTTATCTGCTTTACAAATCGTTCCAATGTCTATTATGAAAAATAAGAAGCCAGAAGAATGTTATTTTATATTAGGTGTGTGTACACATCCATATTTTCAAAAACAAGGCTTAATGAAGCAACTTCTATATTTTGTTTT
>OBYM01000196.1_pt1 | contig 38349 bp, 28 predicted proteins | sample 1538191 | NCBI WGS metagenome assembly OBYM01 (sample SAMEA2580165, study PRJEB22360) | human gut metagenome | biome: human gut; feature: human-associated habitat; material: faeces | place: Denmark | collected 2008/2010 | reverse complement strand
AGCAGGCATTCCTCGGTCAGCGGCTAAAATATTGCCGAAAGGTGCTGGACGGTACTGTGAAGGATGAGCAATACTTTATTTTCATGTGCTGCGCGCCGGAAGGTGTGAAAGATGGCAGCGTGGATTTCACTGACCCGGTGGTCCATGAAATGGCTAACCCCGCCTATGGCGTGAGTATCCGGCCGGAAGAAATTCTAAACGATGCCCTGCAGGCTCAGAACGACCCGCAGCAGCGGAAGGATTTCTTTGCAAAGTCCTTGAATGTGTATTCCAACGCGCTGACCGCCTACTTTGATATTGAGGAATTCCGGAAGAGTGATGAAAAATACAGCTGGACTTTGCAGGAGTTGGCGAAGCTGCCCATTGACTGGTATGGCGGCGCCGACCTGTCCAAACTGCACGATTTAACAGCTGCGGCACTCTTTGGCCATTACAAGGGCGTGGATATCATCATCACCCACGCCTTTTTCCCTGTCGTAGCTGCACACATCAAAGCGGAACAGGATCAGATTCCGCTTTTCGGCTGGGCAGATGATGGCTGGCTGACCATGTGCAATAGTCCTACTGTCAACCATGCAGACATCATCAATTGGTTTGTCGCCATGCGGAAAATGGGATTCAAAATCCGCCAGGTGGGACACGACCGGAAATTTTGCCGGGAGTATTTTCTGGGCATGAAGGCAGCGGGATTCAAGATCATGGATCAGCCTCAGTATTTTTACAAAAAATCCGAAGGATTCCGGCACATAGAGAACGCTGCCAAAAATGGCACCCTCTATTATCTGCACAGCGAGGCTTTTGAGTACTGTGTGGAAAACGTCCGGGCTATTGAGAAAACCGACGATATGATCCAATACGATAAAGTGCAGCCGGAACACCGAATCGACTTGTTTGACGCCGGGGTATTTGCCTGCATCCGGTATCTGGAAAACATGGAGAAAGAGAAAAAAGGAAAGGAATGGTGGGGAGATTGAGTAAACGAAAAAACCGAACCAAACCGAAAGCCCGGGCAGAGCCTGCACAGAAGCGAAGTGTTGCTTTCGTGATGCCCGGCGACTGGGACACGCTGGAATGTATGGGCTACACCACGCTGGCGCATAATCCAGAAATTGTGGCGGCAGTGGATACCATTGCCCGGCTGATTGGGAGTATGACCATTCACCTGATGGAAAATACCAAGGACGGAGATGTCCGTATTCGAGATGAACTGTCCCGGAAAGTGGACATCAATCCCAACAGCAATATGACCCGCTCCAATTTTATTCACTGGATTGTGAAATCCCTGTTTCTGGACGGAAACGGAAACGTGATTGTCTGGCTGGATAGCCGCCGGGGAATTTTGCGGGATTTGAATCCGGTGCCGCCGTCTGTGGTGTCTTTTCTGCCGGATGGCTGGGGGTACAAAGTGGTTTTGAATGGGAAAGAGTATTCCCCCGACAAACTACTGCATTTTGTTATGAACCCCAGCAGCAATTACCCGTGGAAAGGCGAGGGGTACCGGGTAGTATTGGCCGACGTGGCCAACAACCTAAAGCAGGCGGCCAGAACCGAAAAAGGATTCATGGAATCCAAGTGGAAGCCCTCTATCATCGTAAAGGTTGATGCTTTGGTAGAGGAATTTTCCAGCCCTGAGGGGCGCAAAAAACTATTGGATTCGTATGCCAGCTCTGCGGAAGTAGGGGAGCCCTGGCTGATTCCCGCTGAACAGTTTTCTGTAGAGCAGGTAAAGCCCTTGACTCTCTCTGATCTGGCTTTGTCGGATATGGTGACACTGGATAAAAAGACGGTTGCCTCTATTATCGGGGTGCCGTCTTTTGTTTTGGGCGTGGGCACCTTCAACCGGGACGAGTGGAACAACTTCATCAATTCCAAAATTATGCCTATTGCCCGGATGATCGAGCAAGAGCTTACCAAAAAGCTGCTTTACAGCCCGAACCGGTTTTTCCGGTTTAATTCCTGGAGCCTGTTTTCCTACTCCATCACCGAGCTGGTTTCCGCCGGTGCAGAAATGGTGGACCGGCTGGCGCTCCGGCGCAATGAGTGGCGATCTTGGGTGAATATGCCGCCCGACCCCGAAATGAACGAGATCATAGCTCTTGAGAACTATCTCCCGGCAAGCAAACTGGGAGACCAAAAGAAATTGATTCAGGATGGAGGTGAATGATTTGGAACATAGAACCATGCAAATGAGCGGGATGAAAATCCGGGAAGAAAATGGGAAGCGCCGTCTGGAAGGGTATTTTTCGGTATTTGATCAGCCCTACGAAGTGTGGCCGGGATGGGTGGAAACCATTGCACCCGGTGCGTTTTCCCGGGCGCTGGCTTCCGGGCAGGACGTGAAAGTCCTTTGGAACCATAACCCTGACATTGTACTGGGCAGTACCGGCAATAAAACCGCCGACCTGCGAGAAGATCAGCGCGGCCTGTTCGGCGGTGTGGAAATTAACGAACAGGACCAGGACGCCAAAAACGCCTATGCCCGGGTAGATCGGGGAGACGTGAACGGATGCAGTTTTGGCTTTGAGATTTCCCGCATGGAGGAGAGCTGGGACGAAGACGGCACCTACCGCACCCGTATTCTGGAGGTAATGCCGTTGTATGAGGTGAGCCCCTGCACCTTCCCGGCTTACACCCAGACCAGCATTACCGCCCGAGCGCAGGAACAGCTGGCAGAAGCCAGAGAAAAGCTGGAAAACGCCCGAAAGAAAAAAAGAGAACAGTGGCGGGAATCCATGAAAGCCCGCCTGAAAGGAGAAAAGAATGGCACTTAAAGTAATTATGCTGCGCCACAGCATCGAAAAGAAAAAGGCAGAACTGGAAAATCTCCGTGCCAAGGATACGGAGTTTACTGCCCGGGAGGCAGAGCTGGAGACTGCCATCAACGAGGCTGAAACCGAAGAGCAGGAGCAGGCCGTCACCGAAATGGTGGAAAAGTTTGATGCTGAAAAACAGGCGCACGAAGACAGCAAAAAGGCTTTATCCGAAGAGATCGAAGGCCTGGAGGCTGATCTGTCTGAAATTGAAAAAGACCCGCCCGAACCGAGCACACCCCCCGCACAGCAGGAAGAAAGGAAAGGTGAAATCAATATGGATACCCGCAAGAAATTTTTTGGTATGGATATGCAGCAGCGCGACGCATTCCTTACCCGGACGGATGTAAAGGACTTCCTTTCCCGTCTCCGCTCTTTCAAGGGCACAAAGAGAGCCGTTACCGGTGCAGACCTGACGATTCCCACGGTCGTGCTGGAGCTGATCCGACAGAACATTATGGAATATTCCAAGCTGTACAAGCATGTGCGAGTGCGTGCAGTATCCGGTAAAGCCCGCCAGACGATCATGGGGCTGATTCCCGAGGGTGTGTGGACGGAAATGTGCGCCACTCTCAACGAGCTGGATCTTTCCTTCTCCGGTGTGGAGGTGGACGGATACAAGGTGGGCGGCTACGTTGCCATCTGTAATGCCACCCTGGAAGATTCCGACGTGAATCTGGCGTCTGAGATTATCACCGCGCTGGGGCAGGCTATCGGTCTGGCTCTGGATAAGGCTATTTTGTACGGTAAGGGTGCCAAGATGCCCATGGGTATTGTGACCCGGCTGGTACAGGATACCGATCCCAGCGACCCTAAGACCTCCATCCCGTGGAAAGACCTGCGCTCCACCAATGTGGTGACCCTTACCAGCAAAACGGATGCAGCTCTGTTCAAGGGGATTATCGAGGCATCCGGCGCGGCCAACAGCGAATACAGCCGTGGCAGCAAGTTCTGGGCAGTCAACGAGAAGACCCGCACCAAACTGCTGGCAAACTCTGTATCCATCAACGCGGCTGGTGCTATCGTGGCCGGTGTCAATGGCGAGATGCCCGTCATCGGCGGCGCTCTGGAAGTGCTGAACTTTATCCCCGATGATGTTATCGTCGGCGGTTACGGTGACCTGTATCTGCTGGCGGAACGTGCAGGCGCCGCTATCGGCCAGAGCGATCACGTGAAATTCATCGAAGACCAGACTGTGTTCAAAGGAACTGCCCGTTATGATGGTCTGCCGGTTATCGCTGAAGGCTTTGTGGCTATCGGCATTAACGGTAACACCCCTGACGCCACCAGCGTAACCTTTGCCGGAGCGCGAGGTGATGCGCAATGACGCAAGCTGATTTGCTGACATTGCTACAGGCTGATTTAAATCTGCTTTCGCCTGATGCAACAAGGCTTGCCCAGCTGGAACATTTGATTCAGGTTTCCCTGCAGCTAATTTCACGGGAGGGTGTCACGCTGCAAGAGCCATACAGCGCCGAGGATGGCCAGCTGGTCATTATGTACGCGTCCTATCTTTTCCGCAAGCGGGCAACCGATGAGCCTATGCCCCGTATGCTGCGCTGGGCGCTCAATAATCGGATTTTCAGTGAGAAAGCGAGGGCTGCGAATGTTACTTGATGCAGGAATCGCCACAATCTGGCGAGGCAGAAATGCAGCTCCCGCCGGATCGATTCCGAAAATGGTTTTCGATACCCAATATTACCGGTGCTATTACGGGGACAAGACTGTCGGAATCACCCGCTTCTGGACAGCGGCCTCCCATAATGACCGGGCGGATTTACTGGTGGAAATTCAGCGCAACGCCGGGGTTTCCACTGCCGACCGCTGCCAGCTGGAACCGACCTTTGATGCAGCGGCAGCAGGGTATTATAAAATTCTACAGGTACAGCATCTTCTGGACGAGGACGGCCAGCCGGTGACGGATTTGACACTGGAAAGGGTGAACGCAATCGATGAGCCTTAATACTATCAAAAATGCGCTGCTGAGTGTATCAGACGCAGTTTATCATTTTTCCGCACCGCCCAACACGCCGCCGCCCTACATTGAGTGGGCGGAAGATGGCGAAAACGTCTTTATGGCCGGAAACCGACATTCGGAAACTGCCGTATCGGGTACGGTTGACCTGTATACAAAGAATGATGCCGACCCATTGCGGGCTGCTATACCGGAAGCGCTAAACAACACAGAATGTGCTTGGTATAAAAACAGTACCCAGTACGAAGAGGACACCCAGCTCATCCATGACGAGTGGGTTTTCGAGGTGTTGTGATGGCCAGATTTCAGTTTAAGGGTATGAAGGAATACGCGGAGTATTTGCAGCGCATCGGCGCCAACACCAAAGAAATCTGCGGTGCAGGCGTGTATGCTATGGCGGAAATTGTCACCGATAAAATCCGAGAAAATTTGGATGCACTGCCCACCGTAGACGAAGCAGAAGCCCTTGCGGCCTATCGGGAGCAGCGAAAAACCAGCCTGACCTCTGCTCAGAAAAAAGGGTTACAGGAAGGGCTGGGCGTTTCCCCCATGGAAAACGATAACGGATACTGGAATGTAAAGGTAGGCTTTGACGGGTATAACAAGGTGAAAACCAGAAAGTACCCCAATGGCCAGCCAAATGTGATGATTGCCCGGGCGACCGAGAGCGGCAGCAGCGTTCGGGAAAAGACGCCGTTTGTGCGTACTGCGGTGGCGGCAGCCACAAAACCGGCCATACAGGCGGGGCAAACGGCAATCGATGAAGAAATCAAAAAGAAAGAAGGTTAAGTTTATGGTAACAACTGGTTTTTCGAAGCCCTATGTGGCGAAATATGCCAATGAAAGCAGCACGGTTACTTATTCCGAGGGTATGTCTCTGGCAAGGGGCGTGAGCTTGAGCCTTGAAGTGGAAGCGGCGGACGACAACAATTTTTACGCAGACAATGTGGTCTCGGAAACTGAAAGCGGTAAATTTGTCAGCGGCTCCGCAACCATCACGGTTGACGGCCTTTCTAATGATGCCGCAACACTGATTTTTGGCCTGCCGGAGCCCGAAGAAGTACAGGTGAGTGAATCTTCGGTACAAATGCAGGGGTACGGGGAATCGCTTGACCCTCCCTATGTAGGGTATGGCTGTGTAAAACGTCCCCAGCACAATGGAAAAGTGGAGTACTGGCCGGTAATTCTGCCCAAAATCAAATTTGCAGTACCGTCGGAAGAAATGGCCACCCAGGAAGACAGCATTGAGTGGCAGACCCAGGAGCTTTCCGCCACCATTGAGCGGGATGATACCACGGCCAGAAACTGGAAACGCGTATCTGCCACCGGTTTTCCGTCCGAAAAAGAAGCTTATGCGGTGATAACTTCCATTCTTGGTCCGAAAGCGTAAAGGAGAATGTTTCATGGTTTATGAGTTGATGGTTGATGGAAAGAAATACCCGCTGGAAATGACCGTGGAGGCTTATCTGGATATTTGCGAGCTTTGCCCGGAAGGGAATTTTTCCCGGCTGCGGGATATCAATGATCTTCCTCAACGGGAAAGAATCGAAATTTCTGCCAAAATGCTGGAAGCACTCAGCCGGGGAGCTGAAAACAGCCGCGCTGTCCGGAAACCGGGATATCAGCCCAACCCAATTACGGCAACTCAGGTGCTGGCGCTGCCGCTGGAAGAGTTTTTCAAAATCTATAGCGGCATGTTCGAGATTATCGGAAAAGCCTCCGGAAAACCCACAGTAGAAACCGCTCAAAAAAAAAGAAAGAAAAAAAGCAAAGGAATCAAGCTGAATCGGGCTTGGTTCCTTTTTTACGGCCGGCTTTTAAATATGGATGAGCGGGAAATCATGACAACCCCTTATATGGAGATGTGCGATATGATTTCCTGCTATGCCATCTATAACGGCGCAGAGCCAAAAGCTTCAAAAATCGGCACAGATGATGCACTGGCGAATGTGAGGTGACAGCATGGCAGTGAATATCGGCCCAAAAATCGGAATTGACGGGGAAGCGCAGTTTCGGAAGGAATTGAGCAATATTATCCAGCAGGCGAAAACACTGGAAAGTGGAATGAAGGCTGTTACTTCCCAGTTTGATGCCAATGATAACAGTCAGGAAAAGCTTTCCGCTCAGTCGGAAATTCTGACAAAACAGCTGGAATTGCAGCAAAAGCGGGTTGAAATGCTGGAAAAGGGCGTAAAAGCGGCAACTGACCAGTTTGGTGACGCGGATTCCCGTACCCAGAAGTGGAAACAGGCACTTTATGAAGCCCAGACCCAGATGAACAACGCCAAAAAGTCAGCGGATAATCTGGAAGATGGTGTGGACGATGCCGGACAAGCCATGCAGGACGCCAAAGACGATGCCTTTTCTTTTGGCGATGCTTTGAAAGCCAACCTGACCGCTGGTGCAATTATCGAAGGTGTGAAGAGCATTGCCGGAGCAATCGACGGAATCGCCGAGGAAACAGCTGAGTACCGAAAAATCATGGCCAGCTTGGAAACTTCCAGCCAGGACGCAGGGTATACCGCAGAAGAAACAGCCCAATCATACGAAAAGTTGTTCGGCGTGTTGGGTGACGATCAATCCTCTGCTACCACGGTGGCAAATTTGCAGGCTGTTGGGCTTGAACAGGAAAAGTTGACTCAGATTACCGACGGCGCTATCGGCGCTTGGGCAAAGTATGGAGACAGTATCCCTATTGACGGATTGGCAGAGGGTATCAACGAGACAATTCGCTGCGGCACTGTCACTGGGACCTTTGCCGATGTGTTGAATTGGGCAGCAGAAGAAGGGGAGACGTTTGGCGTTAAGTTAAAAGACAACGTCAAATTTACCGAGCTCACGGATGAGGAGTTATCCCAGCTTACGGATACTCAAAAAGCGCAGTACGAGGCGACTAAAAAGCAGTATGAAGAAACCGAAGAATGGAATCAATCGGTCGAAGACGCGACAACTGCCGAGGATTATTTCAATTTGGCTTTGCAGGATTGCTCTGATAGTACAGAACGGGCCAACAAAGTACTGGAACTTTTTGAAAAAAAGGGCCTCACAAAAGTGGGAAAAGCCTGGCAGAAAAACAATGAAGATCTGATTGACGCCAATAAAAGCACTCTGGACTACAAAGATAACATGGCGGAGCTGGCTGAACGCCTTACGCCAGTGACAAGTTCTATACAAGACGGAATCAATGGAATTTTTGAAAAGTCGCTGGAGCTGTCAGAGGACGTGGATTTTTCCGATGTTGGGGATGCAATTGAGGATGGTTTTTCCTATCTGATTGATGAGGTTGTGCCTGCTGTTTTCGATTTTGTGGGATTTGTTGTTGAAAACAAAGAAATGGTAATCGGTGCGATCAGCGGGATCGGCGGCGCACTGGTGGCTATGAAAGCGGCAGAAATCATCGGCGGAATTTATACGGCGACTAAAAATGTTGTTACCCAGATCCAGGCCGCAAAGACAGCGCAGGACCTCTGGAATATTTCCATGAGCAACAATACGATTGGAATTGTAATTACGGCTATCGGCTTTGTGGTGGGCGCATTGGGCGGCTATATTGCAAGTCTGGAAGATGTAAGCGAAGCGGAACAGATTCAAAATGAGCTTTTAGAAGAAACCCGGGCCAAAAATGATGAAGCTCGTGAATCATATCTGCAGGTTACCGAAGCGGCAGAAGAAAAAGCAACAAAAGACCTTGCAGAAATTCAGAATGTGCAGAATTTGTATGGGCAGCTTCAAAACCTGGTGGATGCCAATGGAAAAGTGAAAGACGCCAACAAAGCTCGGGTTGATTTTATCCTGGGTGAGCTCAATGAAGCGCTGGGAACGGAGTATCAGTTGACCGACAACCAGATTCAGAAATACGGCGAAATGAAGCAGTCGGTAATGGATTTGATTGAAGCCAGAAAACTGGAAATTCTTATGGAACAGGCGGAAACCGGATACGAGGAAGCTCTGACCAATAAAGCTTCAGCAGATGCCGCTTATGCCGAAAATTATCGCGCGGTACAGGGACAAAAACAAAAGTATGACCAAGTATACGATGAATGGCAAGACCTGATGGCAGAAAGAGAGGCGGCGCGTGCTGCAGGATATGAGACTGTTTGGCAACAGGAAAATATCAACAGAGCCACTGAACTGGATGCCAGAGTGAGAAAAGAAAAAGAAGCGTTAGACCAAGAACAAGCTCAGTTGGATCAATCTAAAGCAGATAAAGAAAGATATTACCAAGCCATTACCCGGTACGAAGATGCGCAGGTTTTAGCTTCGGAAGGCAATACAAGAGAAGCGGTTGAATTACTTTCCCAGCAAAACGATGCATTTAAAACTGCAAAGTCAGTTGCCGGCAAATCTGCAAAAGAACAGAAAGAAGAGCTGCAAGACCAATATGCGCAGGCGCTCCTGAATTTGGAGCAATATGCAAGAGAATACAAAAAAGGAACCGAAGGATATACAAAGGAAACACTGGATTTATATAAGGAACATGCCGAAGATGCAAAAACAGAAATGGAAAAAGTAGGCGGTGCTGTTGTAGATGGTACGACTACAGGTATCAATGGGAGAGAGTGGAAACTGCAGGATACCATTGACAGCCTTTTTGACTTGGTTCCCCAATGGGCAAAGGATGTTCTGGGAATAAAATCTCCCTCTCGGGTTTTCCGTGAAATCGGTGAGTATTCCGGCGAGGGATATGAACTGGGGTTTATAGATCGTATTAAATCTGCCAACCGGAAAATCGAGAACGCAATCACAAAAGGCATTGATGCAGTGAGCGGAACGGTATCTGCCGGTATTGATTTCTCTGTTGGGGATACCGCCTATTCTAATGCTATGATGCAGCTTCAAGCGCAGCAGGAATATGGTGCAGCGGTGATGGAGTTTGCTGCACAAAAATCCCCGGCAGCGTCTCAAATGTCCAATTCTCGTTCCATCAACTACAACGGCGGCATCAATATCAGCGTACAGGCTGCGCCTGGAATGGATATCAATGCGCTGGTATCTGAAATTGAGCGCAGATTGGCAACGGCTACTGCAAGAAGGGAGGCGGTATGGTGAGCTATTTTATTTACAACGGGAAAAGTTCTTCGGAATTTAACATTGGAGTTGAACAGTGCCGGTCTTATCCTTCGGCTGCCCGCTCTATAGAGCGCCAAACAGTTCCCGGAAGAGTGGGGGAATTGCTGCGGGATACCGGTACATATACCAATGTGACGCAGCCTTACGAAATCTATTTCAATGGCAAAGTGGACGGAATGACGGCTGCTGCATCCAAAATTGTTCAATGGCTCATATCCGACCGGGGATATTGCCGGCTGGAAGACAGCTATGAGCCGGACTGCTACCGGCTGGCCAGCTATGCAGGGCCTTTTGATGCGGAAAACTGGATGAATCTCTATGGCCGGGCAACCATTGAATTTGATTGTATGCCGCAGCGTTGGCTGAAATCCGGTGAAACGCCTGTGAGTATTACAAGTGGACAAAATTTGCAAAATGACTGGCAGCCTGCGCTTCCTTTGATTCAGGTTACCGGTATCGGAGATGGAGAGCTGACAGTGGGCAGCAGTACCATAACCATAACCGGTATGGATGGCAGTTTGACTATCGACAGCGACACGCAAAACGCCTATGACGGCACAACCAATAAAAACAGTATTATCACCGTGTCTGGCGGCTTTCCTGTGCTGACAATTGGGGAAACCGTCGTATCATGGAGCGGAGAAATTACCGCTGTGCAGATTACACCAAGGTGGTGGCGCTTATGATTCCGGTTTTGTTCCCCAGCACAGCCACGGAATTTAAAACACAGGGGCTGGGAGTGCTGACGGACTGTATCAGCTGCCAGGTAACGGAGGAGAGAAATGGAGCTTATGAGCTGGAAATGCAGTATCCGGTTTCGGGTGTACATTACGCCGAAATTGAAACCCGCTGTATTGTCCTTGCAATTCCTTCCCCTTATCGACTGTCCCAGCCGTTTCGAATTTACCGGGTTACCAGCCCACTCAATGGAGTGGTAACGGTATACGCTCAGCATATCAGTTATGATTTGTCAGGAGTTCCTCTCAATCCCTTTACTTCTTCCAGTGCCGGAGAGACAATGGTCAAACTGCAAAGTCAGGCAGCGATTGCAAGCCCCTTTCGATTTTTCACAGATAAAAGCGTAGTAGCCCCCTTTTCCGTTTCGGTACCATCTTCCACTCGCTCTGTACTGGGCGGGCAGGAAGGCAGCGTGCTGGATGTGTATCGTGGGGAATACGAGTGGGACGGCTTCGATGTGTGGCTGCACACCAACCGGGGCCGGGATAACGGAGTGACGATTCGATATGGGAAAAACCTGACGGACGTGGAGCAGGATCGGGACGCCAGCAATGTCAGGACGGGTATCATGCCTTATTGGGTAGGAGATGATGGGACAATTGTACAATCCGACCCTGCCATTGTACCGGCGCCGGGCTCTTATGATTTTGAGCGGGTAGTACCAGTAGACTTTTCCAGCGATTTTGAAACACAGCCTACGCCGCAGCAGCTGACACAGCGGGGGCAGACCTATGTAGAAGCAAACGCTATCAGTAGCCCCAAAGTAAGCATCACGGCCAGCTTTGTCAGGTTGGATCAGTATGAACCGTATACCAATTTGGCACTGCTTGAAAAATGCGATTTGTGCGATACAGTCACCATTCAATATGAGAATTTGGGAATCAATGCAAAAGCCCAGATTATCAAAATCACCACTGACTGTCTGCTGGAAAAGTATATCAGTGTAGAAATCGGAGATGCAAAAAGCACGATTTCTGACACGATTGCCAATCAGCAGCAGGAAATCCAACAAAAACCCAGTGCCAGCCAGATGGAGAACATTGCCGGGCAAATCATTTCCAGCATTCTGGGAGCAAAAGGCGGAACGGTTCGTTTTCTGGATACCAACGGAGACGGAGAGCCGGACACCCTTTACATCGCCGACAACGCTGATCCGGCACAGGCCAAAAAGGTGTGGCGTTTTAACTATGAGGGGTGGGGCGCCAGCGAAAATGGGTACAACGGGCCCTATGAAATCGCAGCTACGCTGGAAGAGGGGTTCAACGCAGCTTTCATTACGGTTGGAATTTTGACAGCCAATCTGATTCAGGCGGGGATTCTGAAAACTGCGGATGGAGAAACCTTTTTTCTGGATTTGGATTCCGGTGTGCTGCGAATGAATGCCACAGAATTTACGATTTACGGTACTACCGTGGAGGAAATTGCTCAGGATGCATCCGCACAAGCACAGCAAGTGGCGGCCGATGCCCTGAATGAATACGCATCTCAAAATAATCAAGAACTGGAAAGTTTACAAAATCAGATTTCCCAGACCGGCGAAGATTTACAGGCTCAGATTACAGATACTGGTAATCAGCTGCAGCAGGGAATTGATAAAAACAGCGATGATTTGGACGAATATAAAAATCTGGTAGGAGCCTATCTGCAATTTTCCGAAACCGGCCTTACCATAGGACGAAAAGGCAGCCCTTTCACAGCAGTACTGGACGACCAGAAACTGTCCTTTCAGCAAGACGGCACAGAAGTTGCCCATATCAGTAATAACAAGCTGTATATCACCAACGCCGAGGTGTTGGACCGCTTTACCGTAGGCAATCCGGCCAGTGGCTTTTTTGACTGGATTCCTCGTACAAACGGCAATCTGGGTATGAAATGGAGGCAAAGCTGATGGCAGAAATCGTTAAAAATTATAGCAATGGCTCTGCAATCAAAATTGTTTACTCCTACACCCAGAATGTAAATAAAAACCAGAGTACCGTCACCATGACCCTGTATGTCCATCGTGACAGCTATGGCCCAAGCTACAATACCCACTGTAATTCCTATATTCAGTTGGACGGCAGCAGCGTCATGAGCTATGACGGCAGCTTTAACATCGGCACCAGCTGGGTGAAGATTGGCTCCACCGTGAGCAAAACCGTCACTCACAGCGCCGACGGTACCAAAACCATCACCCTGAAAGGATTTTTTGATTCTCAGGGTCTTACCAGCAAACTCGACGACCTGACGGTTTCTGGGAATGTGACATTAAAAACGATCCCCCGGGCCAGTAGCTTCACATTATCTGCCAGCACGGTAACCGCCGGCAGTACCAATATGACAGTGAATATCTCCCGGGCTTCCTCCAGCTTTACCCATACGGTACAGTGGAAGCTGGGAAGTCACAGCAAAAGTACTTCCAGTGTGGCTGCTTCGGCCTCCTACACCATCCCGGAGAGCTGGCTGGACGCCATCCCCAATAGTACCAGCGGAACCGGTACTGTCACGGTTACCACCTATAACGGCAGTACCAAAATCGGAAGTACCAGCAAAAACTTCACCGTCAAGGCGGATTCCGATGTTGTGCCCAGCTTTACCGGCATCACCTTTACACCGGTAAATGGCGATGTGCCGGAAGAGTGGGGGCTGTATGTTCGGACAAAGAGCAAAGTCACCGCCAAAATCACCGGCGCGGCGGGCGTGTACGGCAGTACCATCAAGAGCTACAGCATTTCCGGCGACGGGTATTCGGGGACAGCCGACAGCCTGACTACCGGGTTCCTCAATACCGCCGGGACTGTTACCTTTACCGCGAAAGTCACGGACAGCCGCGGCAGAACGGCCACCAAAACTGCCAGTATCACCGTTACCGACTATGCGCCGCCGGTGTTGTCCAGCGTGACGGGGTTCCGATGTGACAGTGCCGGCACGGAACAGGACGACGGCAATTATATTTCTCTCACGGCCGATTTCTCCGGCTCTGCTTTAGATGGGAAAAACCCCATTACCGGTGAGTACCGCTATATGGCGGAGGGTGGGGAGTGGTCGCAATATGAACCCCTGACCGCAGGGCAGGCCGCTGTGTTCTATGCTACCGGCGACGCTACCTTTACCGTGCAGGTGCAGGTGAGCGACACCTTTACTTCTTTTACCCAGGACATCGTGGTCAACTCCACCCGATTCATTATGGACTTTAAGGCTGGAGGAACCGGTATCGCCTTCGGCAAGGCGGCAGAGTATGACGACACCCTGGATTGTAACTGGGGCGGACACTTCCGGAAAAACGTACAGGTAGACGGTTCCTTTTCCATTGGAATCCCGGCATCAGGCGAACGGGGTATCCGGCTTAATAATCATATGTGGTTGTATTATAACGAGGACGAAACCCCCACCGCTCATATCTACCAGCCCTATGCCCAAAAGCTGTCTTTCAGTATACGGAACGGGTCCGAAAAAGCCAGCGATCTGGAATGGCTTGGAGAGACAAGCGGTGAACAACGGTATATTCTACGCCCTATGGAAAATGGCGGAGCATATCTTGGGACTACCTCTATGCGCTGGAACACAGGTTTTTTTACCAATATCATTACACAGAGCGATTTGAAAGATAAGGAAAACATTCGAGAGATTTCGGGTGCAAAAGACTTTGTTATGGCCTTGAGGCCCATTGCCTACACCCTAAAAGATGGGGACAGCGGACGAATTCACATGGGGTTCGGCGCACAGGAAGTGTCACAGGCTGCGGTGGAACATGAAATGGGCGATTTGGCACTATATCAGGCAGCGGTAGTAGAAACGAACGGAATCGAACAGTATTTCCGCGAAGGAATATCTGATGACTCCCTCTGCTGGGGCCTGAATTATCCGGAGTTTATCGCGCCGCTGGTGGCAGTGATACAAGAACAGGAGAATCGTATTTCTGACTTGGAAAATAACATGCGTGCCCTTCAAAATCAATTATCTACACAGAATTTAGAATAAGGAGGTATGGATCGTGTCTATCAAATACAAGGTTAAATGGGGAGATACCCTTTGGGATCTTTCCAGAAAATATGGCGTTACTATTGATGCCATTGTAAAAGCCAACAAGCAGATTACAGACCCTCACTGGATTTATACCGGCGATACACTGATTATCCCTACTGGAAATAGTTCCTCTTCATCTTCCTCCAATAAGGTTTCCTCTTCTGGGGGAAAGACTTCCGCAACAAAAACGCCTTCTTATGAAACTGGAAAACCTACTTATAAACCTTCCAGCACGCTTTCTCAGCTGGAAAAACAGCTTAAACAGTTGGAGGCACAAAGGCCGGGAGAATATAACTCCCAATATACAGAACAAATTTCTCAATTGGTTGATCAGATTCTGAGTCAGGGGCCTTTTTCGTATGATTTGTATAGTGACCCACTGTATCAGCAGTATCGCTCTCAGTATATGCAAGCCGGGAATTTTGCCATGCGGGATACCATTGGACAAAGCGCTGCTCTCACAGGAGGCTATGGAAACAGTTATGCGCAAACAGCTGGAAGCCAAGCCTATAGCCAATACTTAACACAGCTAAACGAACAGATACCGGAACTTTATAACGCTGCTTATAGCCGGTATCAGGAGGAACAGGAACGGTATATAAATCAAATGGAAGCTCTAATGGATATGGATGCCAGTGACTATGAAAAATATCGGGATACGGTGTCCGATTATCAAGACCAGTTGGATTATTATAAAGATAAATACCAGAAGCAGCAGGAACAGGAATATGAGGAATACCTGAAGAAACTTTCTGAATGGCAGAAAGACAGAGAATACGGTTATCAGAAGTCGAAAGATCAAACGGCGCAAAGTCAATGGGAAGAAGAAATGCGTTTAAAATGGAATCAGCTTTGGAACTGATTTTTGCATCTGTTTACTGATTGATTCTATTAACAAAATGGGAAGCCTTTGTAAGGCTTCCCATTTTTAGAAATCAGCTATCACATTATGAGAAAAGCCTGAAATATCTGAGTAGACAGATGCAAATCATGTCTTTTTGTAGGGAAGAAATTACAGAAATTTTACAGGAAGCCATTCGCAGACATTACACACCAAATGTAAAATTATGAAGTAACCTGAGTATGGAGGATATGGAAAGGACGGCTGTCGAGAGTGGTTGAAAAATTATCAGTAGATTTTGTTCGGAAAATATTTTGGATTCTTACCAATGGAAATGCTCAAATCAAATTCCATACGATTTGTATGCAGAACCGTGACCGGGAAAAAGCCACCAATCGGCCGGTAGAATTTGGCTTAAAATTGTTGGGATATAATCTGTGGTATCGTCTGCCTTTACTGCGTGAAATTCCCATTGGCAGGCAGATTGGAAAAGATTATCTTACCCGTCAATATCTGCGCCTGCCGGTAGAAGACTTGGCATCTGAAATTCTTGAAAATCCTCAGGCTGTATGTGATGTGGAAAATAGCCTGTTTCTTCCCGTCCTTAGCCAGGACGCTTTTTTTGAAAAACTGGAGAATGTATTTGACTGTCCTGGTTTTGCCAAAATGCGTCGTCGGTATCAGGATAATAAAAAGCCGTTGAAGGACATCTATGACAGCATTAACCAAGCTCTTTCTACCAGTCTTTCCTGGGAACAAGAGCTTTCAATAGCCCGGGAAAACTTGATTCCCAACCGTTATATTATCCGTTTTCTGGATATTGCCACTTATCATCAGGTAGCTATCTATTTAACGGTTGACTCCTGCTATCCCCGCTGCTTTTTCGAAACACTTTTGAAGCAAAATGATATCAGCTGGGATTATCTGGCGGTTTCCTGTGAGTCGGGAAAGTCTAAAACAGAAATAGCCCGCACATTGGGCCTTTCTAAATTTGGGATTGTTTCTGCCGATTTCAACGGATTTCTCAAACCCTTATCAAAACTTGGTGGTAAACCTATTTATTATCGTGCTCCTGTTCAGCTGATGAAAGACACTCTGCATCCCGGACTCTCTGCGGATTTTCAGGAAACATATGATGCCATTTGTGGGGCTAGAGTGTTCTCTGGAAGTAAGCGTCCTGAATTTCTATATGAACTTGGGTATTTGTGTGTAGGACCTCTGTTTTCCAGCGTGCTCTCTTTTATAGAGGGAGACTTTACTGTATGTTATGCGAAAAAACATTCATTATTTGCCAAAGCAGCTGGCCCTCGTGCGGTATGTACGATGAATCCAAACCGGCAGTTCCAGCAGCCCTATGTTCAGGTGCTTGACCCTGGATTCGATGAGCAGGGATTCGCCAAGTTTATGGATACTCTTCGCAGGAATCATCCTCACACCCAGTTTCGCGTACTGTCTCTCCCTGAGATCACATCTCAAAATATGCTTTGTTTAGCCGGTTTGTTTACTGGAGAGAAATCTATACTGTCTGATGGCGTGTGGGATTTTTACCGGGATTACACCCGCTATACGCAAAATGCTCCTGTTCCCCTGCAGGATGGTGTTCGGTTATATAGAAGCGGATGTCAGAACGTGGAAAAATTGATGGCGGATGTACTTCCTGCAGGAAATGCAGCGGCAGCAGTTTCTCTGTAAAGGAGCAGCAGTTTATGGTTTTATATCACTTATCCACCACCTATCAGCTTCTCTATTGCATTGTCCATCGATTGGCCAGACATCAAAAAGAAGATGCTGGATTGCTAATGGTAGAATATATTTTTCCGGAAAAAGAACGCTGGGATATGGTGCAAAAATTATTGGATACCGGTTGGTTTTCTTTTGTCCGTCTGGTGCCAGAAAATCAGTTTAAATTAAAACGTGGGAATGCTCTGACGGAAAACAGCTCTTCGGAAGAGATCGAAGGTGTTATCCACAACATCTGCACCTGTGTTGAAAATTGGCTCCAGTTGGACTTAGCAAGTTTTTCCCGTATTTATATTGGCTCAGACCAATGGTCCTTTGGAATTTATTGTTTAGCCAACAAAATTCCTCATGTATATATTGAAGATGCCAGCGGGATGCTTTCTCAACGTGAGCGCTACATGCAAATCACTAAGGAAATTAACATGACCAATTATGTGATTTCTCAATATCTGCATGGCGCCGGTACCAGCGAATATGAAATCGCCCGCTTGTGTGATGAGCGAAATTTTATCAATGGATTTACGGATGTTAAGGCAGAAAATTTCTCCATCTATGATGCCTTACAATATGATATTCCCCAGTGTGTCCCTGAAATTTTAGATTTTTACGGTGCAAAACCCATTTCCGTGAGTGACGGGATGCCGGTTTGTATGTATATGACTCAATATCTGAAATCTATGGCCGTAAAAGATTTGGACGTACAGGAACAGATTACCACCATTTTGGTCGATTATTTTTCTGCTGGGTGCCAGCTGGTCATTAAGCCCCACCCAAAAGATATCTGGATGAATTATCGAAGAATCTTTCCTCATGCCATTATTCTGCCGCATCGGATGAATTCCGAACTGATTCCCTTTCTGTTTGACCAGCCAGTACAGAGGGTCTTGACTGCCAGTTCTACTTCTGTGGGAGGGATGGCACCGTTTGCTCAGGAAGTTTATGAATTTACAACGGAAATTGAGACACGGTTTGAACATCTTCACGCTATCTACGTAGCGGCTGCCTTATTAAAAGAATTTACAAGATGCACTGGACAGGCGGTATGCCCTGTCTATGAACAGGTAAACCGGATACAAATGGAAAACTTTATCAAAATCATTCAGGTTCCTGTTTCTGAAAAAGGGAAAGAAATTCATATTACAGAAAACCCTTCCCAGCTTTTACAGGTGGACTGGGACATATTTTTACTGATTCTTGATGAAAAAAGTCTTCCGGCTCTTTCTTTGCCAGTGGAATACACCATTTTGCAGGTAACCGCTTCTCTTTGTCCGGAAGACTCCAGCTTGCTCAGTGAAAACGAATATACCCTATATCTGGCGGTAAAATGTCCGAAGATAAAAGGCTGTATTTCCGGATTTGCGTTTGTCCGTCTTTTGCCATTTTCCCGAGCAAAGCTGTATGTCCAGTCCAAAATTCTTACACAGGAAGAATTGGTCGAAATTAGCCGAAATGAAGAAAGAGAGTGAAAGTATGAAAACCGTTGCTTTTGTCCCGGTAAAACTCAACAATGAGCGTCTACCCGGTAAAAATACCAAGCCTTTTCATAATGGTGATCCCCTTATCTGCTATATTCTGCGCACCCTACTGAAAACCAGAGGCCTTGATGAAATCTATGTGTATTGCAGCAATCCGGCCATTCAGGAATATCTTCCGAAAGGAGTCACCTGGCTTCCCAGAGACAGCCGTTTGGATTCCTCGTCCACATTGATTTTGGAAGTTTTGCAGGCGTTTGCCAAGGACGTGGATGCCGATACCTATGTACTGGCTCATGCTACTGCACCTTTTATTTCCCGTGTTTCCATTGAGTCGGGGATTATCGCGGTGAACAGCGGAGAATATGACAGCGCCATGACAGTGAAAAAGCTGCGGGAATTTCTTTGGATTAATGGCAAACCCCAATATGATACTTCTCGGATTCCCCGTACCCAGGATTTGGGGGATTTGTATGCGGAAACCACCGGCCTTTATATTTATAAAAAAGAACTCTTGATGGATCACAACCGTCGTACCGGTGATAAGCCGTTTTTGATTCCCGTGAGCGATATTGAAGCCTGTGATATTAACGAGCCCTTTGATTTTGAAGTGGCGGATATGGTGTTTAACCGGTTTATCTGTAAAGGAGAACATGCATGAGTCAGGTAAAGTTTTTGGACTGTACCCTGCGGGACGGTGGGTACATCAATCAATGGAAATTTGGCCGGGATACGATTCGGGATATGCTGAACCGTTTTTCTAAGGCGGGTGTGGATATTGTTGAATGTGGTTTTTTGACAGAACAGCCTAAAGAGGAAAATCAGTCCCTGTTTCACAGTGTGGAAGAAATTAACGCCCTTTTGCCCAAAAACAGCGATAGCTTGTTTGTGGCTATGATTGCCATTGGAGAAAAGGAAATTAACCCTTCTGCCCTTTCCCCTGCTGTAGAAGGCGGACTGGGGGGGATTCGCCTGACTTTCCATCCGGAAGAAATGGATAAGGCCTTTTGTTATGGCGAAATGATTCAGCAAAAAGGCTATAAGCTCTTTATGCAGCCTGTTGGTACTGCCGGATATTCCGATGAAGATTTGATACATCTGATTAAACGAGTCAACCAGCTGAATCCCTATGCCTTCTATCTGGTTGATACGCTGGGAACGATGTATGGAAAGCTTCTGCTTCGGCAGGTGATTCTGGCAGACAACAATCTGGCCAGCGGAATTAAAATCGGGTATCATTCCCATAACAACCTGCAAATGTCCTTTGCCAACGCCCAAAAGCTGTTGGAATATAAAACCGACCGCACCTTGATTATCGACTGTTCCGCCAGCGGTATGGGAAGAGGCGCTGGTAATTTATGTACAGAGCTAATTTTAAATTATTATAACCGGGAATATGAAACCCGGTATCATGTACTGCCAATTCTGGAAATGGTAGATAAATATATTACAGCTATCTCTCTGACAAACCGTTGGGGTTACTCCTGCCCGTATTTTTTGGCCGCTGCACAGGACTGCCATCCTAATTATGCTTCTTATTTGATGTCCAAGCAAACCGTTTCTATCAGTGCGGTTTCTGAACTTCTGGACCAGATTCCTCCCGAGAAACGGGAACAGTTTGACAAACATCTGATTGAACACCTTTATCAGAAATATCAATCCCATGCAGTGGATGATATGGATGCTATCGACGCTCTTCGGCAGAAAATGGACGGTCGCAAAATTTTAATCCTCGCCCCCGGAAAATCCATCATTGCTTATCACGACAAAGTCCAGGAAGCCATCGAAAAGGAAAACTTGTTGGTTATCAGTGTCAATTTTATTCCTCACGAGTATGACTATGACTTGCTGTTTCTCACCAACGACCGCCGGTATGAAGAAATGGCGGATGAAATCGACTGGAGCCGCACCATTGCAACCTCCAATATTCGGGATCTTCCGCCAGAGGCTGTCACGGTGAACTATTCCGCATTGTTAAACACTTCTCTCTATGCCTCTGACAGTGCCAGCACCATGCTGCTCAAATTACTGGTAAAGTGTACCGTAAAAGAAGACGTCTGCCTGGCCGGTATGGATGGATTTTCCGATGACCCCTTTTCCAATTATTATTCCCCGGATTACGCTGTCCCAAGCTATGACATTCCTCTTCGGACTAAGAATGAGGAAATCAATGTCCAGCTGAACAAACGCTCCAAAGAGCTGCATTTGGTATTTCTTACCCCCAGCCTCTACAAAATTCAAAATCAAAAGGATGAAGATTGATTGATACATCATATCTTACAGTTTTACAGAAAAAAAAGACGCGCTTGCAAAAGAAAAATTGACCGGACTCTGACTCGGTTTACTATGCATAACCGAATGATTACCGAAGCTTTTTATCGGGAAAAATCCGATAAAATCGGAATGTTTCGGAGAGGCCTCTATCTGTTTTTACTGTGTCTGGCTTCTGCTGTGGGAAAGGTATATTCCCACCGGGCTGCACCTCAGGAACGCCGGGATTATACGAACCGCATCTTTACTCTGGCACCAGAATCCCATAGGCAGAAAAGGCTTACCTATACTACCATGGCTAAAAAGATGCTATTGTGTGACGTAGTGTCTTTTGACATTTTTGACACCTTGCTTCTGCGGCCTTTTGACGACCCGAAAACCGTCTTTTATCTGGTAGGGGAAAAGCTTCATTGTCCCTCCTTTACCCGATACCGTGTGCTGGCTGAAAAACAGGCGCGGCAAGAGGCTATGGAAAAGAATGGGGTAAACGAAGTAACACTGTGCGATATTTATCAGAAAATGCAGCGTTATGTGGCCTGTGACATTCGCAGGGCTATGGAGCTGGAAGAAGAAACCGAGCTTTCCCTTTTGCGGGCAAATCCTTATATGAAGCAGCTATATCAAACTGCCGTAGAGCTTGGGAAAACGGTGATTGCCGTTTCCGACATGTATCTTTCCTCCTACGTGATTAAAAAAGCCCTTCACAATGCTGGATACACCCAAATTTCCCGTATTTTTATTTCTCAGGAATGTGGATTTTCCAAACGCAGTGGAAAGCTGTTTCCTTATGTGAAAGAGCAATTAGGAAACGACAAACGGTATTTCCATATTGGAGACAACTATACTTCCGATTTTTTACGTTCTCAGGAAGCCGGATTTGATGCCAATTATTATCCCAATGGAAACCGTTTGGGAAATCCCCACCGCTGCATGGATCTGACTGCTTTGATTGGAAGCGCATATCGGGGAATTGTCAACAACAGGCTGTGCTGCGGTGCTTTTCAGGAAAACCAGTATTTTGAATATGGGTATGCCTATGCCGGATTTTATGTGCTAGGGTATTGTGTCTGGATTCATGAGCGAGTGAAAGCAAAGGGCATTGAAAAGCTGCTGTTTCTCTCCCGAGATGGGGACATTCTGCAAAAGGTGTATCAAAAATTGTACCCCGAAGAGGAAACAGAATACGTCTATTGGTCCCGAGCTGCCGCTACCCGTTTAACGGCAGGATATTTCCGCAACGAGTTTTTCCTGCGGTATATCAAATATAAAATTCCCCGGAAAATCACCATGAAACAGATGCTGGCTGCTATGGAACTTCCTCAAATGCAGCCTGTTCTGGCGGAATCCGGATTTCAGGAACAAATTCTTCTGACAAAAGAAAATTATGAGGAAATTGTCACAGTATTTCTGGATAACTGGAAAATCGTAGAAGAAGCCTATGCCGCAAGCTATCAGGCCGCAAAACTTTATTACCAGGAAAAACTGGCTGGAATACATTCGGCTGCCGCTGTTGATGTTGGCTGGGCTGCCAGCGGTGTCTCAGCCCTTAAAGTGCTGATAGAAGATTTGTGGAACTTTGACTGCAAAATTTATGGATTTGTCTCTGGCGCCAATTATCTCCATGACCAGAATATTATTGAAGCACCTTTAACCAGCGGCGACATTGAATCCTATATGTTTTCCCAGCAAAAGAATCGGGAACTTAAACGTCAGCATCGGGTTGGACAACTGTACAGCGTATTTATTGAAATGATGCTGGCATCTCCCAGCCCTTCGTTTATGCAGTATGAGCTTTCAGAGGACGGACGTCCTGCTTTTCGCTTCGATTTGCCGGAAACGGAGGGATATGAAATGATTCAGGAGATGCAGAGGGGAATTCTCACGTTTGTGGATGACTATACCAGAGCATTCGCCCAATATCCCCAGCTCTATCGTATCAGCGGAGAAGACGCTTATCATGTATGCCGGTTTATTATTTCCCGCCCAGACTATTTCCGTAATCTCTTTGCCGAATATCCGGTAAATCGGGCTGTGGGAACTTCTTCTTATGAGATGGAAACTCTGGCACAGCTGATGGAGCGGGAATATCAGGAATAAAGGGGTGAAAAAATGATTTATTATGCTTTAACCACCTATCATGTACTGTGCTGTGTCCTGCATAAAATGGCTGTACATCCTCATGAAAAGGCGGTTCTGTTGCTTTCCAATATCCATAAAAACTCCGTAGCCTACGTAAACCGCTATCAGACTTCAGGAATTTTTGACCGGGTGGAAGTATTGGATGAGCTTTCAGTGCTGGAACATGAGAAATATCTTGAAAGGAAAAAAATCCCCACCAATATGATTCTTTCTGCTTGCTGTCACCGTATGGAAAAGCTGATAAAAGAATTGGGGATTTCTTTAAAAAACCAGGAGCGGTATTTGTGTCCGGACCATTTTCCTTTTGGTTGGTATGTTATATCCAACAAACTCCCCTACCACTGCTTTGAAGAAGGAAGCGGCGTGCTTTCCGACCGGGAATTTGCTATGAATAATATGAAGCGCAACCGCACCCAATATAAATTGTGCTTTAGCCTGGGGTGTTTTGGAGATAATTCTCTGGCAGTGGAGATTCTGGCCGATAAGGAAAAACAAAAGCCTGATTATCAGAACCCCAAAATGACTGACTTTTCGGTGGACAGGATTCTGCGGGAGATGGACGATCACGAGAGACAAAAAGTCCTGCAATTTTTCGGGGCAAAAGAAAATATTCGTCTTGAAAAAAATAGCAGCCTACTGCTCACCCAGCATATGGCAAATCTGGGCTTGATGACTCTTGAAGAACAACACAGGCTGTATACCCTATTTGCTGACTATCTGTTTTCTCCCGGCAGTCAGTTGGTCATAAAACCCCATCCTGATGATATTGCCGGAACTTATCGGGCTGTTTTCGGTGAGGGAGTTACCATTCTTCCCTTTGCCATGCCGTCAGAACTGATGAAATACTGTATAGAAGGGAAATTTCAAAAAGCTGCTGCTGCCTATTCCACTTCTGTTCGCTCTATGTCTTATATTGCGGAGGAAACGTTGTGCTTTGACAGCAGAATTTTACAGAACTGGAAATACATGCCCATTTATGACTGTGCTGCCCGCTTTTTACAGAAAGCAGGTTTTGCGCATGCCATCACAAATGGTGATGAATTACTACTCGGAGAACTGTCCAAAATGGCAGGGGACCCAGTAACCTTTTCCCATTCTGATAATCCCTTACAGGAAAATGGTGATGCTGTAGTAATCAGCGATCTCCCCACTCCCGATACTCCAACGGATTGTATTGAACAAGCCGAACAAATTGTAGCTCTTCTTTCCTCTACCCATGCGAAGGTAGTCATTTTTTGTCAAGAAGAAAACCTTTATTCCTTTTTTAACGGAAAAAATCAGGAAATTTTTCGCTATTTGCGTCCCCTTACTTTGCAGACGGGGACTACGGAAAAGCAAATCTATGTCTATACAAAGGAGAAGTCCATTATGGAAACAGCAGAAAAATTCCATTGCGAAAAAGAACTGCCCTATACCGGTGTAACCGTCAAAATGGATGGAATCAGTGCTTCTGAAGCCGAAAAAATCCGATTACTGGAAGGCGTTTTGGCTGCGACAGAAAAACGTCTAAACAGCTATATTGCGGAAAGAAAGAAGGCTGTCCTGTGAAACGCCTGATTATTTTTGACTATGACGGGACGTTAGCAGATACCTCTCCCGGAATTTGCCACTGTTATAATAAAACAGCCTCTGAAATGGGATATACGCCCCATTCTGCGCGGGACAATTTTTATGGCGTAATCGGAGGGTCCCTGGAGCATGGGTTTTCAACTCTGTGGCCCACTATGCCTACCGAACAGGTCACTAATGCTGTTATTCGCTATCGGGAACTTTATGCGCAAGAAGGACGATTTTTACCTGCTCCTTTGTATAATGGAATGCGTGAAACACTGGAAGCTTTGAAAAAACAGGGGTTTTATCTGGCAGTTGCCACTTTAAAGCATGAACGATTTATCCATAATATGCTTCGAGATAATGGAATTGAATCGCTTTTTGATGCTGTATGTGCCTATCGCAGCAATGAAAGCAAAAGTGATTTGTTGCGGGAAGCCTGCCAAATAGCCGGAATTTCTCCCTCGCAAAGCCTGTTGGTTGGAGACAGCGCTTTTGACGGAAAAGGTGCCCAAATGATTCCCATGGATTTTGCTGCTGTATTATATGGCTGGGGGTTCCGTCAAAAGGAAGAAACTCTGCCCTATGCGCCTTGCATTGTGTTACATACTCCAGAAGAATTGGTTCCTTTTTTGAATTTTTTACATTCAAATACACACTCCTAATTTTCCGATAGATCCTTCCTATCACGATTTTGCGCTAAGAAAATATATGTTTTTCTTTTGAATCCTTGACGCAGATGGGACTATTCTATTACAATAGTAAAGTATAAAAGTGATTTCCAAACCCAACAGCTTAAAGGAGTGTGCAAACATGGCTGAAATCAAACCTTTCCGTGGACTGCGTTTTACCGATAAAGCAGGAGACATTCAAACGCTCACCTGCCCGCCTTATGATATCATCAGCGAAGAACAGAGACAGAAATATCTGAAAACAAATCCATATAATGTGATCCGTTTGGAACTTCCCAGAGAAGGGGAAAATCCCTATGTACAGGCAGGGGAAACGCTGCACCGCTGGGAGCAGGAAGGAATGATTCGCCGGGATACCCAGCCGGCTCTGTATATTTATGAAGAAGAGTTCCTTTCCGGTGTGACCCAAGGCGAAGTTAAAAAAGTAAAGGGCTTTATCTGCCGGGTAAAAGCTGAGCCGTTTTCAAAAGGAACGGTTTTGCCTCATGAAGAAACTTTGAGCAAAGCAAAAGAAGACCGTCTGAATCTCATGAAGGCAACTGGCTGCAATTTCAGCCAAATCTATTCTTTGTATATGGATGAAGAACACACCACCCGAGAGAGACTGGAGAACTTGTCCAAAGATACGCCCCGATATGAATTCAGCGATGGATTTGTCACCCATCGTTTGTGGCTGGTAAATGACCCTGTTGCCATTCAGGCTATCTGCGATGATTTTGCAGATAGAAAGCTGTATATTGCCGATGGCCACCACCGCTATGAAACTGCCGTTAATTTCAGCCAATACTGCCATGAAAACGGCATTGCCCCGGAAAACGGAGAAGCCGACTATGTGATGATGATGCTGGTAGATATGGAAAATGAAGGTCTGGTTGTTTTCCCCACTCACCGTCTCATCCGCAATTTGGAAAACTTTTCTGCGGAAGCATTGCTAAAGGGATATGAAGAACACTTTGACGTAGCGGTTATGAATCATCTGGAAGAAATTGAATCCACGCTTCACTCGCTGTATCAGGAGGGCAAAAAAGCATTTGCTTTCTATGCGGGCGGGGAAAACTGGTATTTGCTCACACTGCGTGACATCTCCGTAATGGCTTTGCTGCTGCCGGATAAAAGCCCGGCTTCTCAGGGACTGGATGTAACGGTGCTGCACAGTCTGATACTGGAAAAACTGATGGGTATTGATAAAGAAAATATGGCCAATCAGCGGAACCTTACCTATACCCGCTCCTTTGAAGAAGCCATCCAGTCCGTACAATCCGGAGAAAGCCAGTGTGCGTTTATTCTCAATCCCACTCGGGTTACGGAAATCCGCGATGTGGCGGCTGCCGGAGAAAAAATGCCTCAAAAATCCACCTACTTCTATCCGAAACTTATCACCGGTCTGGTAATGAATGAAATGGATTTGAATTTATAATAAACCTCCATTACAAAAATAAAGCGTGATACCGGAAAACAACCCGATATCACGCTTTTATTTTTATACCATTACTTTCCCGGGAAATTCTCCTTGCTGTGGTTACCACGCTGCTTTCCCGTTACGCAGGAATAATGGAATCTGTTCTATTGGAGTAGGAACGGTTATGGTCTGTCCCCCATCAAACTGCCTTCCGCTCCAATATTCTACCCAGGTCTCACCTGCCGGCAGATACACTTGTCTTTCAGAAATCTTTGCATAAAGCACCGGTGCTACCAGAATATCCGGACCAAATAAATACTCATCTTCACATTCCCAGCACGCTGCATCCTTGGGAAAATCATAGAACAGCGGTCGCATGACGGGAGTTCCCTTTTCATGGGCTGCCTGCATTTGTTCGGTAATATAGGGCTTTAGCTTTTCTCTCATCTCCAAATAGGTTTTGCAGATTTCATAAGCTTTTTCGCCAAAGCTCCAAACCTCATTGTCCGCACCGGAACGACAGGTAGCTCCTCCGGTGGTTCCCACTTGAGGCTGGCGGGGTTCTCTGTCTCCATGCAGACGCATTACCGGGCAGAAGATCCCATATTGGAACCAGCGGACCAATAGCTCTCTGAATTCCGGATTTTTGGGGTCCCCGCCGTGAAATCCGCCAATATCTGTTGTCCACCAGGGAATTCCCGCTATTCCCATATTCAAACCGGCGGCCAATTGGTTGCGAAGGGATTCAAAGCTGGAATGAATATCTCCGCTCCATACCAACGCGCCATATTTTTGAGAGCTTGCCCAGGCACAGCGCAGAAGATTGATAATATTTTTTTGTCCGGCCTGCTGCTGCCCTTCATAAAAGGTCTGTGCATAGCACACCGGATACAGATTTCCAATTTGTACATTGGGACCCAGATAATAACGATAGTTGTCAAAGTCATATACGGTGTATTCCGGTTCTGCTTCATCCAGCCAAAAAATTTTGATCCCTTTATCAAAATAATTCTTTTTGACCTTCTGCCATACATATTCCCGGGCCTGCGGATTGGTCGCGTCATAGTGGATGGTGGCCCCTTCAAAATCCAATCCTACCCGCACTCCCCGGTCACAGCGAATTAGATAGCCTTTTTCCAGCATTTCCTGATAATTCTCTCCGGTCTTATCCACAGTTGGCCAAATGGAAACCATCAGTTCAATTCCCATCTCCTTCAACTCCCGAACCATACCGTCTGGGTCAGGCCAATAGGTGGTATCAAATTTCCACTCCCCCTGCTTGGGCCAGTGGAAAAAGTCGATAACAATTACGGAAATAGGCAGACCGCGGCGCTTGTACTCCCGCGCCACTTGCAAAAGTTCTTCCTGTGTCTGATACCGTAGTTTACACTGCCAAAATCCCATGGCATATTCCGGCATCATCGGGACTTTTCCGGTAGCGTTGGCATAAGCTTCCTCAATTTCTGCCGGTGTATCTCCTGCAGTAATCCAATAGTCCATTCCTTTGGTGGAAACGGCCTCCCATGTAGTCAGGTTTGCACCAAATACACACCGTCCCACACCAGGATTATTCCACAAGAAACCATATCCCAAAGAGGATAACGCAAAGGGAACACTTGCCTGAGAATTCCGATGAGCTAATTCCAAGTCGGCTCCCTTGAGATTCAGCAGCGGCTGCTGGTATTGTCCCATTCCATAAATTTTTTCATTCCGGCTTCCTGATTCAAACCGTACTGTCAGGTGATAATCGCCCCCCAAAATAGGTTTAAACTCCCGGGCCTCTACTTCCAGAGCGCTGCATTTATTGGAGAAGATATCCCGACGATTCCGGGCATATTCTTCCAAAAGGACCCTGCCGTCTTGATGGTAAAACGTGATTTTTCCATGACGGCTGATTTGTGCATAGATTTTTCCGTTACAGATTTTTGCCCCGTCTTCTTCTATTGAAATCTGACAGGGAACCTCTTCTACCGGTAGTAGCGCCCAGTTTTCTTCTGGCATTTTTGCCTGCTTGCAGGCCCGTACCCGAAAGCTGTTTTCTCCCCAAGGCTCAATCCACAGCGTTTCAGCGTCATAGTGATAAACAAGCCTGTTTTCCTGTTTTTGGAACAACGACATACAACTCACTCCTTTTTGAAAAATTGACCTTTTATAGCAACAGTTCTCGAATTGCCGATAATATTTTTCTGTTTCCACTTCACATTTTACAGAGATATTTGATAAATTCTCGCGGTTCGCGGCTGCAAATCTACTGTTAAAGTTCCGCTTTCTGCATCCCAGTAAAAATCATTGGGAAGGTTGGATGGGTAGAGACAACTTACCCGATCTGCCGGGATTCCTCGATAGGAGGCAAGAGGGATAGAAACTCCCCTGCCGCTCTTTTCCTGCATGTACCAGACAGCCAGGTAAACCGTATGAGGGCATGCAAGCCCCAAGCACAGGTATTCAGACTGCATACTGGCAAGTCCCAGTGGCCAGAAGGGAAGACTGTCTTTTATGTCCTTCCGAATCTTCCGATAACATTGGAGCCCTTCCTTTACCAAGGCAAGCCGCTGTGGTGAAATTCGATTGAGATAGCCACTCTGATGAATTCGCAGCAACATGGCATTGACCATATTATAAACCGTTTCTTCCTCGTCTCCGTCAGGAAGCGGATAGGACCAGATAGCTGCCTGCTCAGGGGTACAGGCGGTTGGACAGTTTGCCGCAATAGCCGCCATTTTAATATAGTCTTCTTGGTCTGTGACGGATTGAATACTGTGGAGGGATAAATGAGAGTACTCCATCCGCATACCGCCGCTGGAACAGTTTTCGATGACCAATCCGGGATAAGAGGCAAACACGCTATCCAGCCAGGAAAGATACGCTCTGGTATGGGATAAAAGCCCTTCTCCCGGACTGTCCGCCTGATAATCGGTTCCTGTACTCATATTGATGTTATAGTCCATTTTGATATAGCCGACTCCGTATTCCTCTACCAGACGCTTTATCACAGAAGAGGCATACTCCCGAACCTGCGGATTTCGAAAATCCAGCTGATACCGGCTGTGGTCAATCACAGGTCTACCGTTACGCTGGAAAAACCAGCTTTTATCCACCTTTTTGACCATGGGGCAATGGATTCCCATCACTTCAATTTCCAGCCATAATCCGGGAATCATCCCTTTTTCCCGAATATATTGCAAAGGCTCTTGAATTCTCCCCGGGAACCTTCCTTTTGCAGGCTGCCACTCCCCAACGCCATCCCACCAAGGGCCGTCATCATACCAGCCACAATCAATACAGAAATACTCACAGCCGATTTCTGCTGCTTTATCAATCAACGGTTTTAACTTTTCGGTGGTAGGGTCTCCCATCAGGCAGTTCATATAGTCGTTAAAAATAATCGGCAGATTGCAATTGTCCTCATTTGGCCGACGAATAGCACGGCGATATCGAGTCATTTCCTGAATTGCGCGGGTAAAATCTCCATTCACCATGACCACTGCACAAGGGACACTCTCAAATGTCTCTCCTGGCTTTACGATTCGGGTAAAACCGTTCTCCTGGCTGGTCGGCCCTGAAAGCTGCAGATATAATTCGCCGACAATATCACTGATTTCCCAATGCCAAGAGCCGCTGGTTTCAATCTGCCATAAGACTGTTTTTCCGAGCTGCGTCTGTTCATAGGCACCCATGGGAAGATATTCGTCACACGCCCATGAGCCGGTACTGGTTACTCCGATCCGTTTCATGGAAGATGCCTGTACCACATCATAGCCCAGCTCATTCATGGTGTAATTCTTCCATTGTGCTTCTCCAAACCAGGTATTATGGGGAATGTGAATTCTAACATTCTGGTCTCTGGGCCCTTCCGCCTCCTCTGATAATCCGGTGAGGGCAAAGGAAGAAAGGTATTCTATTGGAAAATCTTCCGTCCCCTTATTTTCTACGGTATTCCAACAGCGTATCGCTGGTATTCCATGATAAAACTGAAAATGACTGGTAAGCATCAACCCTTGATATTCCTGCACTATTTCCAGTTTCCTGCCAAATTTGTTGCTCATATCCCGATGACCACAATACCGCATTAACGATGAGGGACTGCATCCGGTATGCTTATTGCCGTGATTATCATTCTGGTCAAATCCGGACACCTGTAATTCTGCCAGTCGGTACCAGCGAGCTTTGTTATCCGGAACTATCATTTTCTTTTCGGGGCGACAAGAACCATGAAGAAGGCGAACATCTCCCTCCTGTGTTACTTGGATATGAAGATAGATGCCGTTTTCTTGTATGTTGATATCCATATAATAGCCTCCATGTATAACAATACCCTTATAGTAGAATAATTTTTGCATAATTTGATTATAAAATATATCCAGAAAAAGGTAAAGCGGACATTTTGGTGACTATATAAAGTTTTCTTTCCTTCTAACCATATGAATTTATATGAAAATCATTATAACTCATTGAACTCCATATAAAGTAAAAATTGTATACTTATTCAACGTATTATTTGAGATACCTTTTATTATCATTTATAATGTTATAGAAACGCAAAAAAGCCTTCACACAAATGTGTGAAGGCTTTTTATTGGCGCGCCAGAAGGGACTCGAACCCCTGACCTTCTGATTCGTAGTCAGACACTCTATCCAGCTGAGCTACTGGCGCATAAGCTGTTTCAAACAGCTTCACTATTATAACGCATTATTCTGCGGTTGTCAATGGTTTTTTGAAATTTTTTGGCAAAGTAATTTCTCCATCGACAGCAGCTGCCTTTCTACTCCATCACGGCCTTTTCTTCCCTGACGGCGAATTTCCCGAAACCCCATGGATTTCCAAAAGGCAAGACCAGAACGATTGGCTTCATAGCATCCTAATTCCAAGCGGTTCTTTCCTGTCTTGATGGCAGCTTGTTCCAAGGAAGCAAACAGCTTTTGTCCCCAGCCCTGTCTGTGAATCGAACGGGATAATAAGAATAACCCCACATATCCCGTTTGCGAATCAGGATAATTCTCCACATAATCCACGATAGCAACAGGATACCCGTCCTTATAGAGTAAGAGAAAACTTTTATCCTTCCCGGTACATCCCGGCGGGAGCGCCTGTATATCCTGGCGAAGATTCTCGCAGGTGGGGAGCTCCTCTTTTGTATCCATATAATACCCGTCCACATTGCTCTCCAATACTTCAAGGGCTTTTTCCAGATTCACTTCCCCTATTTTTTCGGCTCTCCATGCCGGAAGGCCGCACATAAATTCATCTATAAACGAAGTCACTCCCCGTCCTCCTCAGGAGAAGCCTCTAATGACAACAGGCTATATCCATAGGGCCCCAAATGGAGCTGCTCTTTTTCCGGTGCTGCCCCCAAAAGCGGTGTTACTTTATGCCATTCATAAGGAATATGCAGATACTGATCCCATGCAGAACGGTTGACAGCTACCAACACCGCCTGCTCTTTTCCAATTCGCATAAAGGCAAAACATTCCTTCTCTGCCAAATAAGGAACCATACCACTTTCTTTAAGAGCCGGGCAAGCCTTTCTCACTTTTCCCAATGTGCGATACCATTCAATCAAATCCTGATTTTCATTGCCCCAAGGATATGTCCCACGATTAAAGGGGTCTTTATATCCTTCCATACCTGCTTCATCACCATAATAGAGACAAGGCACTCCAGGGAGGGTATATTGCAGCAGGGAAGCCAGTTTCAGCAGTTTGATTCCCCGCTCCCGCTGTTCCGGAGACAGCTTCTGAGAGCTCTGCCATTCTCTTCCCCGACCTTTGAAAGGCTCTCCAGCCAAAATGGTAAGGGCTCTTTCCGTATCATGGGTCCCAATATGGTTCATCAAAATATGGATGGTCTGCGGCGGATAGTTTTCCAAAATATTCATGATACATTCCATCATATCTGCCGGATTCGCTCCTGTCAGGAACCCCAAAATTGCATCCCGGAAGGGATAGTTCATCACACTATCCAGCTGTCCTCCCAGCAGATAGCGACGGTGCTGTCCATAGGCGCACTTATTGGAAGCGTCTTCCCAAACTTCTCCCAATATGACAGCATCCGGCTTTTCCGCCTTGGCCGCTTTTGTCAGTGCATCCAGGAATTCATCAGGAAGCTCATCCGCCACATCCAGCCGCCAACCCGAGGCACCGGCACGAAGCCATTTTCGGATAATCCCATTTTTTCCGTTGATATAATGCATATAGTGTTCATTGGTTTCCGTGACGTTTGGAAGTGTATTAAAGTTCCACCAACACTCGTAATCATCTGGCCAGTGACGGAAGGTATACCAGCCATAAAACGGCGAGTTTCTGCTATTATAGGCTCCCTCTGAGCGATAGCGTCCTTCTCTGTTAAAATAAATGCTGTCACTGCCTGTATGACTGAACACGCCATCAAGAATAATTCGGATTCCGTGCTGCTTCGCAGACTGACAAAGGCTGCGAAAATCCTCTTCCGTTCCCAGCAGCGGGTCAATCCGGGAGTAATCCGCTGTATCATACCGATGATTGGAATGGGACTCAAAAATGGGATTCAAATACAAACAAGTCACGCCCAGAGATTCCAAATAATCCAGCTTTTGTTCAATTCCTTTCAGGTCTCCGCCAAAAAAGTCCTTATTGGTAATTTCTCCGCTTTCATCCGGCCACCACTGAGGCATCTCCTGCCATTTTTGATGCATCTTCCGATCTGTGGGCACATTCTCCTTCTTTTCTTCCGAACGGAAAAACCGGTCCGGGAAAATCTGATACATAATCCCACCGGCAAGCCAGTCAGGTGTTTTATACTCTTTGCTATACACCGTCAGCTGCCAGCGATCCTTTCCATACAGCACCCCATCTCCGCCATAAGTGCGGTTCAGAGAGATACGGCCCCGCCAGGTATCCACCTCAAACCAGTAAAAACGAAGCCCGGGCGTGTCCGGCTGATAATCACATTCCCACCACTCTGCGTGGTCGCCGTTCATGCCACACCAGAACATGCCATATCTTTCCACTTTCCCGGCAACATCCGCTATCAGCAATGCCGCTGCCGTACAACGCAAATCCCGGTCCATACTGATTTTAAAATGTACTTTTGTTCCCGCTTCCACTGCACCGGTAGGAGACCGATACTGCGGGTTTCTGGAATGAAACATACTCCACAGACTCCTTTACGGTAAATTCTTTTCTTTCTTTCAATCAAAATATAGCAAGAAAAAACGGGCGGAAACCTCAGCAGTTTGATACTGTAGAAGCCTCCGCCCTTGTTACATCATGTTTACGTTTTGTTTATCTCTGAGGCTCAAGCAGGGAAACCTTGGCTGCAGCCTTCTTTGCCGGCTTCACTGTTACGTTCTCGGGAATGGGCTTTGCATGCCAGATATTGTCTGCATACTCGCGGATAGCCCGGTCAGCAGCAAAGCGGCCTGCCATAGCGGTATTTACCAGACCCATCTGATTCCAGTGACGCTGATCACGATAAGCATGTGCAGCACGCTGCTGAACCTGAGAATAGGATTCAAAGTCTGCCAATACCATGTAGGGGTCCGTTTTGGTCAGGGAGTTATAAATATCCTTAAAGTCTACGCCGCCAAAACCACGACGCAGCTCTTCCATAGCCCGACGGATGACCGGATTGTTATTGACATATTCATACGGATGATATCCGTTCTGCTTCAGCGTGTTCACCTCGGGGGTGGTCATACCAAACAGGAAGATATTGTCATCGCCTACTGCCTCATGGATTTCCACGTTTGCGCCATCCAAGGTGCCCAGTGTCACAGCAGAGTTAATCATAAACTTCATGTTGGAAGTACCGGAAGCCTCTGTACCAGCCAAAGAAATCTGCTCGCTGATTTCTGCTGCCGGAATCATCAGTTCTGCCAGAGAAACGCGATAGTTTTCCATGAATACGACCTTCAGCTTTTCATTGACACGAGGATCATTGTTAATAACCTGAGACAATGCGTAAATCATACGAATCATCTGCTTGGCGAAATAGTAGCCCGGTGCACTCTTCGCACCAAAGAAGTAGGTGTGAGGAGTATAATCCGCATTGGGATTATCCCGCAGCCACTGATAGGTGGCCAGAATATGGAGGGCATTCATATGCTGACGCTTATATTCGTGCATACGCTTTACTTGCACATCGAAAATAGAATTCGGGTCAACCTTCATGCCGCAGTTCTTTGCCACATACTCGGCCAGACGCACTTTGTTATCATGCTTGATCTTCTGCATTCTTGCCAGAACAGCAGAGTCATCCTTATACTGCATCAGCTTTTCCAGCTCATTGGCATCGGTAATATATCCGGTACCAATCAGTTCGTCCAGCAGCGATGCCAATTCCGGGTTGGACTGATTCAGCCAACGACGGTGTGCGATACCGTTGGTAACATTCTTGAACTTGTGGGGCATCTCGGTATAGAAATCGTTGAAAACGGAATCTTTCAGAATATCGCTGTGGAGCTGGGAAACACCGTTGACGGAGTGGCTGCTGATGACTGCCAAGTTAGCCATCTTCACATAGCCGTCGTTCAGAGGTGCCATACGGCCCACTTTATAGCCATCCACTCCACGGGCATGCATTTCTGCACAGAAGCGGCGGTTGATTTCTTCCACAATCTGATAAATACGAGGCAGATACATCTTAAACATATCTACACCCCAGCACTCCAGAGCCTCGCTCATAACGGTGTGGTTGGTATAAGCAATGGTACGGGTAACAATATTCCAAGCATCATCCCAGCCATAACCACACTCGTCCAGCATAATCCGCATCATTTCAGGGATTGCCAGCACGGGATGGGTGTCGTTCAGATGAATAGCAGCCAAATCCGGCAGGTTATCCAGAGACTGGTTGCTGAACAGATGACGGCGGATAATATCCTGAATGGTAGCAGACACCAGGAAGTACTGCTGCATCAGGCGCAGGCCCTTGCCTTCCACATGGTTATCTTCAGGATACAGAACCTTAGTAATCACTTCAGCCATAGCGTTCTGCTCCATAGCACGCATATAGTTACCGCCGTTAAAGAGGTTCATATCAAACTCATCGGTCTGAGCTTTCCAAATTCTCAGTACGCTGATACCCTTTCCGTCGTTGCCGGCGATATACAAATCATAAGGGATAGCGGTTACTTTGGTATAGTCCTTATGGTTGACAATGTGATACTGATTATTCCAGTATTCCTCAATATGGCCATTGAAGTGAACTTCTACAGACTTCTCGGGAACTTCCTGCATCCATACACGGCCGCCGGGCAGCCAGAAATCGGGCAGCTCTGTCTGCCAGCCGTCCACCAGCTTCTGACGGAAGATACCATATTCATACCGCAGGGAATAGCCCATCGCATAATAGCCCTGAGAGGCCAGGCCATCCATAAAGCAAGCAGCCAAACGACCCAGGCCGCCGTTGCCCAAACCAGCATCTGGTTCCTGCTCATACAGAGCATCCAGTTTAATATCCATGTTGGCCAGTGCCTTCCGGAAGGGCTCTTCCAGATGCAGGTTATACAGATTGTTCCGCAGAGAGCGGCCCAACAGGAATTCCATACAGAGATAATAAATCTTTTTCGTGCCGGACTTTTCAGCTTTTTCTTTGCATTCATTGCGGCCGCGAACCATCAAATCCCGAAGAATCAGGGCCACCGCTTTATAATATTGCTCATCGGTCGCATTTTCAGGGCTGACACCGAAATTATGGGAGAGTTTCTCCTTAATCAAAGATTCAATCTGGGGTACGGAAAGATTATAATTCATAACAATCTAAACCTCCAACACATTTTTAGAGTTTGTTGGCGATTCCGACGGAGCTTTCCACCATCTGTTCAGAACTCCGATTCTCCGGCGAAGTTCCATTCTAAAATTAATGACAGCGCAACAATAAAAAGCTCTTCTGAAATCAAGCGAAATGACTATTTGTATTATATACCAAACCCGGCCCTGATACAAGGGGGTAAGAATTTATCTCACACAACTTTTACAAATCCCTTCAACTGGCGTTCTTATGGGATTTTTCTTAATTTTTGTAAATTTTCCAAAGAAATTTCAATTAGGGAAATTTGCCCCATTTTATTGTGCATATTTAACAGTTTTAAAAGTTTCAGAGGAAAACATCCTTTTCTATTATGCCTTTTTCACACCACATAACCTTTTCCCACCGGAAAGCAGATAACTTTCGGCATACGTCAGCAGAATTCTTTTTAATACCCCCTTTTTTATTTTCAGGGAATGCCGTATAATGAAGGAAATACAGTATAAGCAGAAAGGAGCTGCCTTATGAGCAAAAATAAAGTCAAGCTGAGTATTTGCGGTATCTCCTGCAGCCTGGTCTCGGAAGACACCGAAGAATATGTCCTGTCCTTAGGACAAGAAGTAGAAGACTTCATGGAATCTCTCGTTCGTCAAAACCCCAGAGTCTCCCTGACACTTGCCGCCATTATTACTGCGCTGAACTTCTGCGACAGCTCCCACAAGGCGACAGCTTCCGCTGACAACCTGCGTTCTCAGATTAAAGACTATCTGGAGGACTCCTCCCGGGCACGGCTGGAGGCCGATGAAGCCCGCCGGGAAATTGAAAAAATGAAAAAAGAAATCCAAACTCTGCGGGCTCGTTTGGCTGAAAAACAGCAAGGCCCTGCCGTTACCCCTTCACAGGAAGAAGCCCCTGTCCAGCGTCCTGCTCCCCAATCCTCCGTGCAGAAGGGGGCCTTTTCCAACCCTCTCAAACCCACTGTTGCGCCGGAACAGGAAGGCTTTATGAGTTTTTTTGAAAAAACCAGTAAAAAGGATGATACCTGAATTTTCATCCCGTCTGTTATCGAGGGGACTGCCGCAAAAGTGGCAGCCCCTGTTTTCTCTGCATATTTACGGATTCAGAAAGGAATACTTGCATGACCATTCCATCTTCTGTCGAAGTTCTTTCCCCTGCGGGCTCTCCGGAGTCTTTGGAAGCCGCGGTTCGTTCCGGAGCAGATGCTGTATATCTCGGCGGCAGTTCTTTCAGTGCCCGGGCTTCGGCAAAAAATTTTACTGATGAACAGCTCCGGCAGGCCGTTGAATATTGCCATGGCCGGGGTGTAAAAGTGTATCTAACTGTCAATACGCTATTGTCCCAGGAAGAACTCCCGGCGGCTCTGCGTTTTTTACAATTTGCCTGCTCCCTGCCTGTCGATGCTTTGTTAATACAGGATTTGGGGCTTTTCCGGCTGATTCGTCAGGCAGCTCCAGATATGCCTGTCCACGCGTCTACTCAAATGAGCATCCACACTCCTGCCGGAGCAAAATTTCTCTATGAACAGGGAATGGAGCGGGTGGTATTGGCCCGGGAGCTTTCTTTGACGGAAATGAAGGAGATCGCGGACAACTGCCCTGTTGAATTGGAAGCTTTTGTCCATGGGGCATTGTGCATGTCTGTATCCGGGCAGTGTTATTTCAGCGCCCTTTTAGGCGGCAGAAGCGGCAATCGGGGCATGTGCGCCCAAACATGCCGTCTGCCGTTTTCAGCGCCGGGTGGAACCGGGCACGACCTGAGCTTGCGGGATTTATCCATGATTACCCGTATGGACCAGCTGCGGCAGGCCGGCGTTTGCTCCGCTAAAATTGAAGGGCGCATGAAGCGCCCGGAATATGTGGCAGCTGCTACCGCGGCTTGTCGGGCTGCTCAGCGCAACG
>OBYM01000195.1_pt1 | contig 38435 bp, 67 predicted proteins | sample 1538191 | NCBI WGS metagenome assembly OBYM01 (sample SAMEA2580165, study PRJEB22360) | human gut metagenome | biome: human gut; feature: human-associated habitat; material: faeces | place: Denmark | collected 2008/2010 | reverse complement strand
AAAGCCGTCACCGCAACAGCAATAGCGCGCGTGCTGCCGCCATACTGCACAGAGTAATCCCGGTAGATCTGCTCAATGCAGTCTTTGCAAAACGGAGCGCGATTCTTGGTTGCTGTCCAGAGAGGAGAGCTTGAAACCTTATAAAATTCGGTTTCCTTTTTGTTCTTTCCGCAACGGCAGCAGGCGATCCGCTCCTCCGGCTTGGCGGGTTGTCTTGGCATACTTTTCACTTCCTTTCTGCAATAATAAAAAAGAGAAGCGGTGTTCGCTTCCTGTCACTTTGTAAGTTTGACTTTTCTACAGAGATTTGGTATAATTATGATAAATTATGATTACAGATTTGATTGTTTTTATGGATAATGTCAGTGGGGTGTTAAAAACGCAAAACCAACATATAACTATCCGTGATTTTAGTTTAAACGAATTAAAACAGATGCAATTTCATCCATTATTTTCCGGAATCAAAGATAAAATCTTAAAAGAAATAAGCGACAGAGAGAATGGTTTGCGATTTGCACCTTCGGATCACACAATCTTTGTTTATAGTGGACAGCATAGGGTAAGCCATATCGAAAAAAATATAGTAGTCTCATTACATACCAGCAATGGAGACCTTTTTGATTTGGCTCTTGACGTTTTAAATATTAAAGGCCATTACTTTTATGCAACATACTGTGACAATTTACCGAGAGACAAACATTTACTTGCGCGTCTATTGCCGGTGGAAATATTAAACCGAAATAATAGCGATATGTGGGTACATAAAATGATCGATTATGGCATTTATTATCCGAACGAACCAGCCAATAGCAGAAAAACATTTTGGACAAATTTAGTAATTCATAATATCTACTCCAAAAATGAAATTTACTATCTGCTTTCTAAATTTCAGGAGCTATTGCCTTCTCGAAATATTGTTAAAGATAAACGCTATATATCAAACGTCCAATCAAAAACTCAACAATATAGAGATAAACTGAAGCAGTGGCAGTTGATGCAAAAAGAATTGGAGCAATTTAATTTTTCTACATTGCTTAAAGTAAAGTCAGCTGTACAAAAGGCTAAAGCAAAAGATAGAAAAGAACGAATGAGTCAAGAAAAAGATACAATGAAGAAAGACTCAAATCTAAAATCTACACCGAATCAACCAAAAAGTGCAAAAAGAGTAAAGGTGCCAGGAGATCAAATCAAACAAGACCAAAATAAAATTCAGAAAAGCGCAAAAATACAACCTGCGTCGGATCAACAAGATTCAGATAAGAAAACACACAAACTTACACTCAATCATCGCCATTTTTTCAAAATTGATCCAGACGATGAAACCCCGCCCAGCGCGCCCAAACGCATTTTTAATGTTAAAACAGTATACCTATACTCTCATAAAAATACTCCTAAAAACTTGAATACTTATGAACTCGTATCTATTATGGTAAAATGTGCTAACAACGAAGATGTAGTACCAATTACAGCGTACTACTCTAAAAAAGACAACCGATATTTTATCAATAGCGAGACGTATCTCATGTGTAAAGATAAATATGGCTTGCCGTATATTAAACTAAGACAGTACCAAGTTAATGATAATCCATATCATCTCAAAGAGGAATCTGACCTCCATGTTTATGGATACTCTGTCAGTAAAACTACTGGGCTGGATCAAGAAGAACGCCATCAACTAATTGCTCAGTTAATTGACACGGAGCTAATGCAACCCCATGAAATTGCAAATCATTTAGAGTGGTTAATTCATACACATAAGTACAACGAACGTTTTGACGATGCCTGTGTGGAATGGAAAAATGACTTGTCGTTTACGCAGCATTACAAAACAAAGGCGGACCATTCACAAATCTATGAACTAAGAAAACCTAAATAACTGGTCATCGCGTGGAGATTTGAACTCCAATTGCAAGCGTGAAAGGCTTGTGTCCTGACCAATTAGACGACGCGACGATATTTTGTTATGTAAGCGTTTATAGCTTGATTTTTTACTTTTGTTTTGATTCTGATAGACAGCAAGTTTAAGAGTACCTAAAATTTTTGTTGTCTAGTTTTATATATATGTGGACGGAGGACGCAGTCCTACCGTCCAAAGAAAAAATTCCCTTAGTTATACTATTTCTTTATATACATATAGTATGTCTATATTATAATAATAGGGGAATGACCCCGGCGAAGGATATTGGATAGATAGACCGGAGCCGGGGTCATTCCCGACCTTTTTCTGGTTGCAGAGTCAAGAGTTGAACTTGAAGCCTCGGGGTATGAACCCAAGATGTTACCATTACACCACTCTGCCATATAGGGCGTGACAGGAACATACCCTGTCATGCGTTACGCCCTTTAAAAGTCTCCCCATGTTGCACATCGTTGAGAGGTGTAGGGAGTTCTGTTTTACTTAGCCCACGGGTCCGAAGATCATCGCAGGACGAACTGAAAAAATAAGGTAGGGGCTGGCAATTTACCACCCCTTATACTTATGCAAGTTCTGTCAATTCTCCAGGAATACGACCTGATTTTTTAGTGTAATACCATTCAAGGTATTGTTTCCTTTGGTCGTATTCTGGAGTCGAAATAAGCAAACCAATATCAACAGTTTGCAGCATATTCAACCATTTTATCTGTTCATTTGAGAGATATGGGCGAATACTTTTTCCCTTTTCAATACCTCTTTCTGTACGAAATTGTTTCGCTGTTTTACCTAGTACCATCCGATTCAACATATCGCATTCGTTACTGAAATGGTAGGGTCTTGGATTTTCATGCAGCATTTTAATCTGCTCAGTAAGAAGCGGAAATTGTTGTCTCGCTTCCGCAAGTGTTTGGATAAACTTCTCCATCTGATTGAAGCGTTTAATATACGCTTCTTTGAATTGTGCAGCTTTTTTTCCTCTGTAACCCATCGCAAGAAAAACGAATCCATCGCGAGTCATGTTAAAACAAGGCTGTTTTTTACCTTGCTCATTTCGGTATGAGGACTCCGCAAAGTTGCGGAGTCGACATTCTTCTGAGCAGTCTAAATTTCGGATTGACCTGAGAACATCGTCATGTCGCTTTTCAAACATCTTCGCAACCATCACACTGTTCACTTTCGCAATATCATGATTATCGACAAACATTCCGTACTCATCCATAGGTACTATTTCTCTCATTAAATTCCTCCCAATTTTGATTCAATTTTGACATGATGGAAACCCAACATAAAAATGTCAAGATAGAAGAAAAAGGTTGCCGCACATACGACAACCTTTTCTTAAAAAAAATAAATACAACTTGGGACAGCGCTTTTCTCTCTCTAAGGCAGCGCCTTGCCTTTATTTGTCAGCCGTTAAAGCTGGAGCAAATCATAATTCTCATCGTCGACCTTGTACACAACCTGAAACTCCAGACTGCCAGTTTGCTGCAAAACAGCGTCAAGGTCATCGACATCTAAAATAGCACAAACCCCGCAGGAAGCACTTAACTTCCTGGGGGTCGGCATCAAGAGGCACCGAATCGCTTCCTTATTCAGCGCCCTGGAAAATATCGTTGCATCAAAGCGGTTTTTAAAGGTAACAAGCAGTTGCATTACTCCTGAATCAGTTCCTTCATGCGCTTGGAAGCTCTGAAGCGGACAGTGTTGTAGGCCGGGACCTCCATATCCTCGCCGGTCTGGAGGTTTTTACCCATTCTTGCTTCTACTCGACCTACTTTAAAAGAGGCAAAGTCTTTCAGAACAACCTCGCCGTCATCCTTCAGGCCACTCATAATAATACCTTCTGGGCCGAAGATAGCATCATAGATGGCGTCAGCCTGGTCATTGGTGATCTTCTTTTCGACCTTCTCACCGTTTTTGGTGACAGGCAGGTTGCAGTTAGCGAGTGCAGTTACAAATTCTTTCTTTTTCATATCGTGAATCTCCTTTATTATTGTAGTTTAATGTAAACTTCCTGTACTGGAAGCTCTTTTCTTGAAGCGTTATTTTGTTATTAAGTAAAATTTAAATTTTATTAAATTTTGAGGCAAAGCATTTCTTCCACTTGTGGCAGAAAATGCAAATCAGTGGGTAGGAGTTAAGGAAATATATCGACTAAACTCACTTTTCAGAACGAAGTGTTGTTGTTCCAAATACTGAATTACATCATCCTTGGATGCTGAATACCACTCTCCACGAATATGCTTGTCCTCAAAATGTTTGTGGACCAAGCTCTCAATATTAAACGCATTGCTGCATACATAAGACTGATATACCAGACAAAGCTCACTAACACTTCCTGTTTGTAATTGTGCTAACCGTTTTTCTGGATCTTGAGCTACCCCAACTTTAATTGCACCGTTATCCATGTTTTCAATTACATACACAAATTGACGGTTTCTACGATCTTGCGGTAGCACCGATTCTACGATTCTCGCTTTAAACAGGTTGTTCAGAGATTCTCTCATCTTATCAAAGGCGGTAATATATTTGATTTTGAGTTCATCAGCTTTATCTCCGGTCAAACCTAAAGCTATGTAAAAGAAACCAGCGTCGTCCAGTTCATATTCACGGTGGGTTCTGCCTCGAACATCAGTATAACTTGTCTCTGTGATATGATCGGCGCAAAATTGCGCCGATTTCAGACTGCCATCTAGCTTTTGGTCTATCATTTTTAGAACGTCTTTGTGCTTTTTCTGAAATACCTCAGAAATTTTTCTGCTAGTTGTAACCGGTTTTCCGTTCCTTGCATATACGATCCCGTCAATAGTGCCATTCAACTCAACATTTTCGAGCGATCTTGTTAATTGACGGCATTTTGGTAATACCTCATCTGCAATTTTGACTTGGAACTTTTTAGCTGACTTATTCCTGGCTTTCATAGCAAGTTGGTAGAATATATTTTCAGGAATAAACCCATCGTCTCCACAAGTGGGGACGCCCAACTCCGTCAAATATTTATAAACTCTGTCCCAACGCACAACTTCGTTTCCACTTTGAGCTATCCGTGTAAACCCCAAACCTCTAGCTACAGTCTCCAATTTCAGATAGACAACGCCATCTTTTTCATAGCACTCAATGCCGTCTAAATTCATGATTTTAGGTTTTTCAACCTCAAATGTCATAAAGTATACCTCTCAGCAATTAAAAATAGATACTCACTCACACAGTAGCCAATTATTTCATCATGTCTCGATTTTCTATCTTGTACGAAATATGAACACGGCCAAATTTGACTATGTTGGAATTTTCCATCGACGCTTGTGTCGATGAACCGGGTTGTAATAATTCCCAGCTTCCTGGGAACTATTTCGACAGCTAGTTTTTAAAACTATACCGGTTTACACGTTGCAGGAAGTTGCAACGCTTTATCACGCATAGTCAAACTGGTCGAAATCGACCAGTTTTAAAATTGAGCTAAAGTGCTGTGTAAATAACCTGCCGTAAACCTTGCACATCATAGATAAATGACTTGTGCTGCCTTGCAGCATTGTATCCCTGATCTACTGTCCATGCACTCTTTGCGCACAGGGTAGGTAGCCTCTGGATTCGCATGTGATTTTCCTCCAGCAGTACCTTTTCAGAATGAAGGTGTTGGAGGAAAACGTCAGTAAACTTAACCCTACTCCATTTATCCCTTGCCTCATCAGCAATCAATCCCGGCAAGCGTTTAACGTCGCCGTCGTGAGCGAATACCAACAGGGTATCTCCGTACTTGTAATACTTGCGGGGAAGGGGAGAGTCGTCGATGCGAACATTCTTGTCAGCCTTGTACCATGCTTTAAGGTACTGTGACAATTGGAAGCTGCTGGTCATGTCGTGATTGGCAGGTATGTAAAGGATGTCAACCGGAGCAATCTGACGCAGCACATCAACCACACGGACCATCATGTCGTACAGGCCGCGAACAGTGCTGAAATAATCAGTGCAGTTGTCCTGTGGTGTACCTTTGACTGTGGTGCCAGCCATGTTATCAGCGTTGAACATGTCTCCACCGATGGTTAGCAAAATACGCTTGACGCGCTTCTGGTTGACATCTGCCAGCAGGTTGCTCAACATCTGGAAGACCACATCATTGGCAATATCAAGGTCATATTCGTTCCCTGTGCGTTCCTTGGTGGCTTGCAGGCCATAATGGAGATCGGACAGGGGAATAACCAGCAGATCAATACCAATCTTCTTTTCCGGTTTTGGAAGCACCGGCGGGGTATAGGTGTTGCACAACTCCTCAAACCACGAAGCAATCTGTTCTTTGGTCACTGCTTGCGGTTTGTTCACAGGCGCGACAACAATTTTGGAGCTAACCTCCTGCCGACCTCCGACTGTCCACATACTGTTTTTGCTTGACACGACCTTAAACTTCTCAGGATCGTAGCCGTGTGCTTTTAGCAAAGCTACAGGGTCTTTCAGAACACTCTCATCTGCGTCCATCGTCAGTTCTGAGGTGTAGCATCCAGAGGCGTCATCGTATGCGACGGAAGCTCTTTTGCCTCTGGAAGGAGCTTGTACTGGAGGATTGACCCAACCGGCATCTATGTACTCATACAGGAGCTTAGAGCCTTTCCTTGTGGTGTCCCGGCTTTCAGCTTCGTTGTAGTACCAGGTACGCAGATCATTGACATCCTGCCATTCTACATCAGGGTTGACCTTCCTTTCTTGGAGCAGGCGTAACTGCTCTGCTAGAAATTCTTCGTGCTTGATGTCAAACCCTCCTAGAACTCATCCTTGGACGAGACGTTAATGGTTACTTCATCGCCAGCAAAGTCTGCCAGCGCATCCATAACAGAGATTGGGCCAACATCCTCGACGTCCATAGTGAGTTTGCCGTCCTCAATCTCCAGAACACCAGTGATGGAAAGTTTTGTGGATTTGTAATACTTGGAAGCCATTACTTTTTACATCCTTTCAGTAGTAAATTTTGCTCTTTAATAGATAGTGACCGGAAGTATGCCAGAGCTTTCAGAGCATTGTATTCCTCCGACATCAGGTACTTGTGTACTGTCCGATAGATCACTGTATCAGGACAGTCTCGCAGGGAACGGATATAGGCCGCTTCCCTTTGGTTGATCTCAACCATTTTCATCTTCCTTTATTGGATATTTCGTCCCCGAAGCCGGGGACGATCTGTGAAAAGGTGCAGAGCGTGTATATCTATCTGCACACTATTGGGAATTAGACAAAAATTTTAATACCCCCGAAAAATGGCGTATTTAAGCCAAAAATCGGGGGTAATTTTGAAATAGTAAACGCTGACGCGACACTTATTTTACGGCATCTCTGCGCTTTTGAGATGCTTTTCTGTTGCTGCTTTTTCGGGCCTCTACCGCACATTCATCGCAGTAATCCTTCCGGCATGATGTCTTTTTAATCAACTTCCCACAGCACTTGCAATGGACGATACTAGGATCTCCTACATATTCCAAATATTGATACCCCAGGTCGTCAAACTGGTAGATATGAAGAACCGGCTCTGTTTCCGCATCGACGAATAGTACTTGAAGGTTGACGTTATCAACAACCTTGCTGTACCCGATCAATCCCAGCAGATACAACTCCCGAATTAGTTGTTGCTGCCGTTTACAATCAAGGGTCCTGATGTCGGACATCCTGAAAACATCCTTATCGGGCGTATTGACCCAGCTGTTGTTCTCTGGCCTGATCGTATTAAAATATTTTGCAATACACAGCAGGGTAAAGGCCAGTTTTTTCAGACTTTCCTTGCGCAGTTTCGCAATCTCGGCCAACTCTTTTTCTGTAATGCCAACATACTCAATCTCAATAATCCCTTTGCCCTTGGCCTTTGAAACAATCTTGTCTACAGTTCGCTGCCATTTCGGAAGGACTAAAAAGGGGAACTGCCTGAGATAATCTTCTACCTTTTCAGATACTTCCTTTTGTTTCATCCCTTGTGCATAATAATAGCGCGACAAGAGATAAACATTATGTATCGGGTTTGTTGTTTCCTGAACAGAGCTGAGGATGTCCTCAGCTCTACGACGTTCGTTCAAAATAATCTCTATAGGTCAACACCTTCAATCATCGTTGTCATACTAAATTTTTTCCCGCCAAATTCTATCTCTCCATCCTCGTCCAAAACAGGGAAGGAGATTCTTCTGTCATGTCTGTTTAACAGATTTTCGATAATCTGTGTCCCACAAATATCCCACGCAAACTGCTTGGAATGATTATTGCGGTAACAGAGATCCAGCACAATGTTGCATAGCTGTTCTTCGTTACTGCATATTTCAGAGCACCGTTGCCGGAAGCTGCGCAGGAGCATCGCCCTTGCAACTACTGCATCATCTTGATCTATACGCCGGTAATATGCGTCGGTCATAAACTCCTGCACTTTTTTCTGGTACTGAATTTTCAGATCTGCTATTGCCTGATATTGGGTCCTTGAATAAGGGACGTCTGTTTTCAAAATGGTGTAGTCAAATTCTTTGGCCGGAGGATGTTCCTGGATATATCCGTCAAATTCTTGTTCTATTCTTTTACATATTCTATTCTGCACACATGGATGATTGCCCACTGGTAATTTCATCTCATAGTACCGTAAAAACTCCTGTTCCTCCGGCGTCTTGTTTTTCTTGTGTTGCAGTTCTTTTACAGACATTCCGAACTGCCGGACAGATTTCTTATCTGCATTTTTTATATAGGTATTATACTTTTTCATCAGGTCAGGGTAGATGTACCGCATAAAGTATGGTTTCTTGTCTGCTATGATGGTATTATAAAACTCTTTTCTGGCAATTTCCTCTGGGGAATCATCTTCCTGCACCCGATTTGCATCTCGGTTATACCATCCTTTTGGCATTGGTTTAGCTATGATGCCTTTGGTTTTATCGATCGCATTTTGCTGGATCAACTGTCCACATTTAATACGATAACTTAGCGCCTCGTATTCTTTACTTCCTAAAGTAAACTGAGACTGAACGTCAAACATGGAAGTGATCCGGTTTGTGACTTTCCCAATTTCATCGCCAAAACTTTTCTTGTTTGCCAAAATGAGGTCAGACTCTTCGATTATTTTTTTCTGAGCTTTGCGCTGCACACACATAATGCAGGGAAGGTTTAACGTGTTCTCAACCAGCACCTTATTGTCGGTCAGGAAATACATATCACCGTCTTTATCCGCGCCGTTTGTGGCATGGGTGGTCGTATCCCAGGCATTAAGGATTGTGCAGGTATTCATGTAGCGATACCAGTGTGCCATCTTATCAGTACAGGCAACTTTCAGCTTTACAATATTATTTGCTGCACTCATTGGGGCGCGGAAGCATGACACATAGGGCGTCCCTCTGTCGATCCAGTATTTGTTATACAGCTCTCCAGCCTTTAATAGCCCAGTTACCTCCAGCCCAAACATACTCTGGCACAGAGCATACGGGTCGCCAGAAATGATAGAGTAATTTCCATGCACTCGGATTACTCCAACCTTGGCCTCCTTAATACGTTTTCGCAACATCTGCCAGATACGGTTTCTGACATAAGGATCGTTTATCATCTCCGGCTCAATCATCAGTGCCTTTGCAAAGTCATCTTCAAGCTGCCAGAGATTATCCTCACTCAGATACATCCCTTTTAAGAACAGTAGACTTTTCTGATAATCTAGCCCCAAAATATCACGCAGCTCTTGAATGGTTGGCTGGATCAGTTCCTCGATCTGCTCATCCGTAAGCTGGTAACTCTGGATGAACTGGTAGTTGAGATCCCTCTCATTTTCCAGCTCCTTGGGGCATACCTTGGTCAAGCCAAAAGTGTATCCGTTATTTAGACAATTCTCTAAATAGCTTTGGAAGCTGGAATAGCTGTCCCAAAGTTTCAGCTGCGAGGTGGTCAAGATCAGTTCAACATAGGTAAGGTCAACATCGTTTCCCCAGGCGTCCTTGATGATTCTGGTCCCGGCAACTTTGTCCGCAAAGTCCAGGAAATCAAAGCAGAAGACCATGCCTTTTTCCCAGGAAAACCTTGTATTGGCTCCGGCCATGATGTAATCAAGCCCCAACTCATCACTCCACCGTTTTGCGAGTGAGGGGAGCATGAGGCCATAGCCGTCGCTGTCGATCAGCTCCACTTCTTCATTCTCTCGGTATTCCATCACCGGCTCACCGTCGTTTTCATCGTTGAGGTAAATGATGTTGGATTTAAAATGTGTCACGCAATCCGGCACCACGCAGATACCACGGGGTAGGGAAACGGGGAAGGAGCCACTACAGGAAAGAGCCTTGTAAGACTCAAACTTTGCTGGCACCATCTCTTTGTTAGGGTCGCGACCATTTTCCAGCCTGCGTTTTAGTTCCGGCGCTACTCTGGAGCTGACAAAGACAATGGTGCTGTTCTTGACTCCTCCGTTTGTTCCCAGCAACCTCTCGTAATGGATGTCGTTGATACTAAAACCACTCTCGCAAGCCTTGTCGTAATCTGCATCCTTATCAATAATAAGGCACATGTAATCTGGTTTGTAAAGAAGGTTGTCCAGTTCTGTGTACAGGTCTCTGATGCGGCGGCGGTTTGCTTTAGAGGTTTCCAATTTCTTGATGTAGCGGATCTCCTTCTGGATCGCCGCCGCCTTTCTGTCAACGTCTTTGACTCCATTGATTGCGTCTATCATCCGCAGGGTATTGCTGTCTGATAGGGCAATCAGTTCTTCATTTCTCCTTGCTTCTTGCAAGGTAATATGTAGGTTCCACTTTTCTTTTTTTAGCCTGCTGCTATGCAGCTTCAGCACATATCGCTGACCTTTAATTTTGATATAGCAAGCCTCCTTCTCGACTTACACTGTATTTTTCACCCGCCATCTGTATTTGGCAGATATTCTTATCGCTTAACACTCCGACGACAGCCTTGACAAGCAATTCCATGTCTTGTAGAATGATATGGCTAGGAGGTATCGTCAATGCTTGAACTTAAAGACATCAATAATCTCACCCTCAATCAAGTATCTCAACTCAAACTTCAAGACATGATAGAACAAGACTTAGATTGGTTACAGGCCCATCTTGAAATCACAGTTTCGCAAGAACAACAGTATGGTATCCATAAATTGATAGATCGATGTGCTTCGTTTTATAACGGACCGACATGGAAGGTTATAAGAGAAACTACCGCTTATATTGCTTCCTTAATCACTATTGGTGTAGGATTGCGTGGTTGTATGTCCACACAAACATCTGAGACGCCTCAGTATCAATCACCACCTGCGATAGAACAAATCGCGGACGATTTTCACACATTAGTGCTAGACATACAGCAGCAACATGAAATCCCCAATCTCAATGTCCACTAAAATAGAAATTCAGCCACCAAATGTACCAATAAGGCTACCAGTACCACTGTCTGGTATAAACAAACCGTCATCTCTGCCTTTTTAACCTCATAACGTAGCTCGTCCATCTCTTGTTGGGCCATTTTGAGCAATTCAGCCTGTAGCTCATAATTGTTCATATTCTCCATTGTACATCACTCCTCTACACACCTAAGATACAGTGTAATGTGCTTTCGACTAATGTATACACCAGCATTACATCAATAATCATGCGCGGCCATGTTGGATAAAGCTGATGGATTTTTTGTTGTAAGACTTTTGATTCTTGAATAATTTTTAATAGTAAAACTTCATTATCCATTTAAACACCTCCACTCTAAAGCTATATCCACATTTCGTCATCATCTACAAGGTCAACACCATCGGAGATAGTGGACTCCAGACCTTCAATTTCACCGCAGCGTTCTGTAGCCTGCTGCATTGCTTCTTCTTCATTGTCTGCTTCGACTAAGATACTGCATACGATGTTTGCAATATATTTCATTTTGATCGTCCTTTCTTTTGTTACGATACGTTCATTGGTTTAGACCACCACGGCGAGGTCGTTGAGTGTACTTCATTGATGTGGACAGGGACTATTTCTGGGCGTCCTTCCATGTTGATCTCTACCCAGTAAATTCCACGTCCCTTATCGATGCTGCGAATAGTCGCTAATACTGGCGCACGTTGAGGGACACAGAACCACAACCAATCCCCAATACAAAAATCAGCATGGTAAGATATTGGCTTTTCGTTTCCAATCATGTAGGTATACCGCTCGAAGGTCCCGTCTTCGCGCCAGAGGAAATCAGTTTGATACTTCCAGATCGTTTCTTTTTCTGGCGGACGACTATAGTATTTATGTCTGCTGTCATCGATCCACTGAATGTGTATCCACGTCTTGAAGTAGGTTCTGGTGTGGCGTATAGTCAGAAGATCGCCCCGTATAGCGGTAATGACGTAACTCCCGTTATCTTTTGAAGTAATTTCAGAGTGTCGATAAACCAGATCACCTACTTTCCAGTTCTTAGGCTTTAACTCCGCAAGCTTTGCTTTCTGCGGAGTTTTTTCATTAAGGTAAGAGTACTTTTCCTCAATCTGAGCGAAAATTTTTTCAAAATATGCTCTGATTGGATCGTTAGGGAAGAGGATGCGCTGCCACCACTCTATCGTCTCTGTGTACTTCAACTTTCTTGCTCCTTAACCATCTTTGCACCACACGCAGGGCAATATTGAGATCCAGCATAAAGATAGGGGTTACAATCCTGTTGCATAATGGGAAGATTATTATTTCTGTTTCCACACAAATTGCAGATCCAGCCGCCCATCCCCCAATCTATAGCATTTGGATCATAGACCCAATGGCCTTTCTGCGCAGTCATTGCATCACATTTTTTCTGCAATTCTTCTTTTGCTATACGCTCTGCTATGTAGGCTTTCTCTTTTTCAGTGTACTTCTTTTCAAGGTCATGCAGCGCATTTTCAAGTTTGTCCACTTTTATTTTGAGTGTTTCTGTATCGTTACTTTCTGGAACGATAACAGCGTCAGGATTCAGTTTAAAAAGCGGGCGAACCCCATACGCGACGTTGACGCTGTAGTTGATGCTGAGACCACCAGCAACCGTCACCTGATACGCTGTGAGCGAATAACCATTTGCTTTTGTGCTATATGCAGTTGCCGTCCATTCCCAATTCCCTTTTGGATTCGGAATCAAATACCGGTATTTTCTGTGCTGATCACAGGTTCTTGGAGCCAAAAAGCACTCGCAAGTCCCATAGTCTTTCAACCCATCGTTTACCGTAAGGTCAACTTGCATAAGTACAAAAGACGCCCTGTCGACTCCATCCTTAACCCATTCGTCAAGGTACTCGCCGTTCAATTTTTTTCTCAACTCGGATTCAGCAAAGTTGTTAGTTTCTCCGAACTTCGACTCAAAATCTTCGTCCAACACCATACACAGCGTCCCGTCATCCATGTGTTCCAGAACCATGCAGTTCTTCTTTCCGTAGACGAAGCGTTCTCCCTGAATGTAATCTTTAATTGTTTTCATCTTTGTTTCCTCCATTGGTTCAATCTACCACTCTGTTCCTTTCATTTCTATTGCTGTTCCACATTCCGAGCACACCGCTTGCAGTTGCCCAGCTGGCAGCCGTCTACTTTGATTTTGGTGGGCATGGTGATTCCTCCTGTCTATGCTTGTTTCAAAAATTTGTTTTCTGGCCAATTTTATGTTATAATTGATTTATCAGCTTTTATGTGAGGAGGTCAGACTCTTGTCCGTCGAAAAGGAACAAATCCTAGACTTGTATCAAGAGCATCAATCCATCAACAAGACTGCTCAGATACTTGGCATTTCGCAAGCCACAGTCAGGCGCGTACTTGTGGAAGGTGATCTATACCAAAATAGGACATCGCGCTATGTTTTAAGGCTTTATCGAGCTGGCTTTTCCATTTCCGAAATCCAGGATATTATGCAGGTTTCTCGGAACGCTGTAATAAGCTATCTCCCATATACCAGGGGATATAGATTAACGGCGCATAAAAGTGCCAACGCGATCAGAATTGCCCGGACAAGGGCCAGAAAACAAAATCAATCAAAACAATCTTAGCTGCTCTTCAATGGGGCAGCTTTTTTATTCTTTGGGTTGAAAGTAGCTGCAAAAATCATCTGGGCCATATTGATCTAGTCCTAGGGAATGTACCTGACAATGGCTCATAGATGTATAAAATTTGCAATCCTTGCACCTCCCAACCGGCGGGGCAGGGCGGGTGTTCCATTTAGCAAGAGTGTCTTTAAAAGTCCCATATTCCACTTCGATATAATTCCCGCAACTGCAACTTACAGAGAATCCATCATAATCGATATCAATATCATTTATCATTTCAGCAGGAATATCATCCGATCGGTATGGAGCATCGACATAAAGTTTGTCACTGCCACAATAAGGACACGGCAACGCAATTCCTTTGTCGGTACAAGCCCGCTGCGCCTCCCGACTTCCCATCAGCGCGCGGCGAATCAGTTCTTTGTCGGTCATTATTAATCCTCCTCCACCGGCATGTTCCAGCAAGCCTCACAATCATTGTCAGTATCATCGCAGTTCTTGCAATACCCTAAACTCATGCAGCAAGCACTCGGTAATCCACTTTCGCATATCTGTGCATTCGGATATTTCTCCATAAAATCTTGCAATCTGGTTCGTTGCGGGTGCTCTTTGCTCCATTGTTCTACCCTCTCCACACAAGTATTTAATACACTGCCTCCCCAATCTGTAACAGGTATCCTACAAGGCATGTCCGCCATCGGACATTTTAAGCAATCATGATATATGCTTGTATAGTAATTGTGCATTCTTTGGACTTCTCGCAAAAATTTCAAAGCATCCATTACTTATTCCTCTCTTTCATTTTGCTTATCAAAACAATGATGACTGCCATCGTTCGTCCTAATCTCTAAAGTCTCTGATCTCCTCAATTAAGTCTAAAACTACCCACACAACCATAACTATCATAATGAGCACAAAGAAGACGCACATCGTCAATCCGAACAAAAAACTAGCCACTTCAAACATATCGTCACCTCATTTAGAAAAAGATCCGTAAATCAACATCATCACCAGCCAGATAGCAGTTGCAACTTTAATCGAAAAATCCCAACCGATCAGCCAGCAGATCAGCCAGATAATTCCCGATGTAACAACCCAGGAAATACCAGCGGCAATCAGAAAAAGCACAATCATTGTTGCGCAACCAACTTTACTATTCATGTAAATCCTCCTTTATCATTAAAGCCCCGCAATGAGGGCAATAGCAGGGAAGTGAGCTTTGATCTTTGGATGTCGTCAGAATGTCGTTTGGACGTTTCTGGCAATTCCCGCACACATAGAACCCGAATCCATACCCTCCTCCGACTTCAACCCATTGCCATGAATGAGCTTTCAAAAATGCGATCTGTTCTTCATTAAAGAAGATGACACCATCTTTTTGCTTGTCGATCATAGCGACCAAACGATTGGACACATCTCCTTCAAAGTTGCGCAGAATTTCGGATAAAGCATCCTCGGTAATATACTTCATTTTTTCTCCGCCTCCTGTTCTGTTTTCCATTCGCAGTATTTCTCGCAGGTTTCCTTGTCGAGGAATACTACGTTCCACTCATTGATTTTTTCAAACGGCTCCCCTTTGTAGACCCAATCAAACACATCTCGATAGTCATCAGAGTCATGGACGGAAGGAGCATAATAATTCCAAATTCTGCGTTTACCATTGAACAGGTTGTCCTGACGGATACCGATAAGATGTAAATCTAAGGGTAAATATTCTTTTTTTCCATTTGCGCATTGGCATGGCTCTCTTAAATCCTTTCCACTTGGGGATTTAAAGTGTATATATCTTCCTTTGTCGCATTTATCGCACTTCGGCGGCAAGGTAATTTTTTGCTCAACACCCCATCCAATCACAATATAATCGCCAAAAAGTTCCTTGATTTTTGCGGTACAAAGCTCCCGTTTATATGCTTCAACTTCAGTTTTCAGGCGAGATTCATACCATTTCTTGACATTCTCAACTTCCTGCCGCTCTTTTTTATATTGCTGCAACTCTGCGTTTTCTTTCCGCAGCCGCTCCATCTCTTGTTTGATGTCATCGCGGACACTGTTTTTGATAGCGTCTATCAGTGCCCACTCCTCATCCCTGGTTTCTCCGCACCAGTCGTTACCGAACCAATCATTATAATGTTCCAAAATTCATTCCTCCAATATCATTAGTATCCAGCATAAGAGTACCAGCGCGTAGCTCAACCCTAATGCAATCCAAGCAACCTTTCTGTAAGCCTCAGCAAGTGACGGCATATCGTAATCAATGATAATACTCCACACAAACCATGACAGGCTAAACACTAACACAACCCAGATCATTCAGTTCCACCGGGCTGAGAGCCATCCCGCTCTTTTAGCAAGCGGTTGAGTTCGTCAACCTTCGCCCCGAACTCTCTGTAAACGTTGTCTACAGCAAGCACAGCCTGTTTCAAGCTCATTTCTTTACCTTCTAGTCTCTCTCTAGCGCTTCTCTCACAAATGTCTGCAATCGCCGCTGATAATGTTCTAACATAATGCGGGTCTAATATCCCAAATTTCCCATCCTTGTATAATTTCTTTTTTCCAGCTATATATTGGTACTTATCAACATCGATAACCCAACCTTCGCCAATATCAATCATCGTTATCATCCTTTCCGTAAACCCAGTCTATCAGCATATTTCCAATAATATTTCCAAGAATATTGCCAATAAACGCTCCTGCCGTAGCAGACAAGATTACTTCAATTTCGCTCATATCGTTCCTCCTTACTCAGCTTTCTCAATTCTCCAATAAATATCATCCATGATTGACTCGATATGCTCTGCCCACTCTGGATTGCCGTTATAGGCAACGCAAACATCCGATAGGGAAGTGCCGTTGTAATATCTACCGTCTTCCTCCAGGTATAGCTCCCGCATCTTTTCAGCAGAATAGTAGATGTAGTCCTCCGGCGAGCCAAACGACATATAACCTCCATCGTCGCTTGTCCATCCACCCAGATTATTGGGTGCAGCAGTGTAACGACCCCAGCCGGATTCCTCGGCATCTTTTGCGGCCAGGAACACCGGATCGACCCCATACATGGCCCCGGCATCCAGGTAAACCGCAGCGAGAGGTTTCAGGTCGTATAATAATCCGGCCTCCAGCTCCTCTACAGTTAAAGGTTCGGATGCCAGCAGATTAGCGGCGCTGGCATCCGCAGGTATGGTGAAAGTAGCCAACATCAATACACACAGCATCTTGCAGAGTAATTTTTTCATTCTAAGCTCTCCTTGCTCTTTCTAAATTTTCAGGGTTTCTGTATCTTGCGCGGCGCTTAAAGGCCGCCGATCTGACAGTATTGTCTAAGAGGGAAAGGTATGTCTCATACCGTTCAGAAATAATCTCCCGTTTAATCGCTTTTTCTTTTCGGATCGCCTCGCCAGCCTTGACTCTGTGAAGGTATCCCTCGCAGGTCATGTGACAGTTAGGAGAGACACAGCGATCAGGGCAGTCCTTGCAGGTTTTGAATTTGTCAATCAACATATCACCTCCTTTGCGTTGCGCGACATGTTGCACTTGCACTATGCAAAATTACAGGCGCAGTAACGCTGTCAATTTTCACTTAACACAATGGGATAATTTTAAACTCAATGGGGGACCAAATGTGTCACCCCATATTTTCAATGGTAATATCTTGCCAGATCGTCCTTAGCAAAAGTAATCTGCATGATACATCCCAACCGTTTCTGTAATCGGCGGGGCAGAGGGAGCTGCATCTGCCATCAGCATCAGCACACCGCTGGAGGCTATAGCAATTAACATAACAAGTATCGATGCGATTGCCATCTGGTACATCCATGTTTTCATTGTTTTTCTCCTTTACCGTTTGTTTGGTCATGGGTTAATCTGCTTTTTATCTTCTTCCCAATATCTGCCATGATGAAAGCTCCGAGGTACAAGAAGGGGAGAAGCAGCATCATAGTGCATAGGTACGTCAGGGTGGTCAGTAAGACCATGTTTGTCCTCCTTTTTAAGGTTCTCTATTCCAGCCGTTATAAGGGCTAGTGTCCCAAGGGTCTAAGTCCCAGTATATCTCCTGCTTCTTTTCCGTCTGCGGTTCCGTACACTCGCCCAGTGTGATAGGGCGATGCAAGGCAACAGATGATGTAACGTAAGGGATGTTCAGAAGCACCTTGTTTTTGAACTGGCTGGCTGTTGTTTCATCTTTCTCATAGGCAAAGATTTTTGGGTTTAGAACGACCTCTCTGGTCATAACACCGTCTAGCGTCAAGACATCACGCAGCGCCAACACCTCTTTCCGTACTAGTTTTCTCATCTGTTCAAGTTCGATTTCGGTGAGATGATACCTGTAGCGGTACTCTATCTCCGGGTCATCTACATACTCTTCTAACTGGGATCGCATCGCGAACACATAACTCTGGACACGTCTTTTTCTGCTATCGTTATCCAGCAGATAGATTGCTCTGAAGATGTCATCCTCGTCATATTTTGATGCCTCGTCAAGATTGACCCAGACATATTGAGGGTTCTCAACTTGTGCTGGTATGTTTTGTTCAATGATGTGCGTCCGACCCATATTGCTTACTACTATTTGTTTTACTGCCATATTACTCACTCCTGTCTTTTTTGGACTTGGCGGCAAAACTGCCGCCAAGATTTTTTTATCTACCTAATACAGCAAGAGAGACTGGAATTTTGCTATCAACTATAATGGGAGCGTTGAGCAGCATTGTATATTGTTGGTCATTCAGTAAAAATCTCCACAGCGTATCGTCTAGAGTCTCCTCTCTAATCTTTCGACTTATAATTTTGTCGGAATATTGATATATGAGGGTTTGCTGACAGGGAGTGAAGTTATACCGGGAGCCGAGCAATACTCCATTAACAATCTCGTCGTCGCAGATGTTTGGATAGAAGGAGCTACGCAACTCGTTGATTAGCCACCTTGTAGAGACAACACCGCTTTTTTTAATCTCCGCCTGGTCGCATTTTTGGCATACCATCCGGTATTGGGGGTGAAGATGTGTTGCCACCAGCAACATGGTGATTAAAGGAAGGGTGGTGGATTTCTTGTTCCCCGCAGCGTATAGTGTTCTGATCAGTTTTTTACCAATGGCAATAACCGGGACGTCATGGTCTACGATATAGCCAGGAATGTTGTTAAGAGAGAAATATCTCTCTGATAACATAATCTCACGATCAGAAATACTGATGAGATTGAGATTCGCCATACGCTTCAGAAAACTGTTAATGTAAGACTTGCTTCCTCCTTCTGAAAGTGATGGATCTTGAACGTAACACCAAAGATTTTCTTTTAGCAATCCAGAATCGATCATTGTGGCACACCCATTATGCTGTAGAAACGATGCGAGATTGTACAGTGTTGCAATGTCTCGCGGGGATACACCCTGGAGCACATCAACATCGAACGGGCTAACGCATAGGATGTAATCTTCTACATTATTTCGCGTGAATTCATCGTTATAATCTGCCAGCAGGCTGTTGATCTTGTTGGTTGATATTGGTTTGGAGTTAGCAGGGTGGTCTTTTATCTCATCCAGGAAAGGTTTCCTTTGTTGAGCTAGATTAGGTAGGTCGTGTTGTTCTGCATTTTCTCTAATAAAATCGCCTCCTCTTGAGTCGTCAGATGCGGCCCTGCACTGAACAAGTGTGGATTGACAACGATATGAAACCGATTAAAGGTATGTTCGCCGGTATCAATACCAGCTACCGCCTTGCAAACGACACCGTTCAATAGGAAATCGGGTTTGAACAATGTTGTGTAGAGCCGTTTGATGTTTTTCTGGTCAAATCCTATAGCGTCTGCAAAATCCTCTACAGTCATCCAGATAACATCATCACGCTGCTTTTCCAGTGGGTTAAAGCAAAGCATGTGATATTTGTAATGAATGAAGGGGATCATCTGGAATAGATAGCTCAGGGCTTTGTCTGACTGACGCATAGAATGTTCGTACAGGTTTCTGACGCTGTTGATGTAGACTCTGGTAATGATAGAACCCTCTCTGGCCGCATCTACCATTCGATTTGGAGGAAGGACACCTTTTGAAAAGATCGACTGGTTGATAATCAACTTTTGATCGTTTTCTTTAAAGATTTTCCTTTGTATCATGTCGTCCATAAAGATTTTGAAGTATCTATGAGACAGCCCCATCCGCTGTTCCAATCCTACTACCGTCAAGGGATTGTTGTGGTAGTTAACAAGTATGCCATTATAACCAGCAAATGTCGCAGCGTACATCAACCTCGTAACATGAGCAGGGTCCATATCAGGGAAGATCCTCCTGCACTGAGCACACAGATACCAGATAAAGGGTTCTGGAAGTTCTTGTCCATGTTTGCAGGCATCTAAAACATCGTCATAACATTGCGATGCTTTCTTTGCTACCTGCAAGATCATCTTTTCCTCTCTGGTGAGAGGTTTTTTGACTGGCTCGATAACATAATTATCCATGGACTCAATAATTCCTTGATCCAGATTGGTCAACATATTGTCAGCGTACTCCGGTAAATTTGGTGTTGGTGTATTAGTCGTCATTTTTATCACCTCCTTTCAAGGCTTATGAAATTAGGAGACTTATCCTCCAGAAAGTTTTTATGCAATATATACAAAAATCTTTCAACATATTTGTCTCGACCACCGCATTTGTGTCACGAAAAAATCTGCTCGTAAACCCCTTATTTGCTCGGCTATTCTTCAATTTTTCCTTTATCGATCCTTCCATATATATAGACATACCTTGGCTCTCCCTTACCCGTTACCTCTATCGGGGAAGGGAGCGGGGAGGGTTGGGGCATAGGATCTACAAGCTGCCCCTTCAAGCTCGGCTAGGTTCTGTGATGAGGCTACCGATACTGGGGAAAAGGAAAAAGAAAATCGCGCGAAGCGCCTCGCTTTCAGGGGCAGGTATGTTGTAGACATTCACTTCAAGCAGCTTCGCTGCACCTTTACAATCACGTTGTACTGGCCTGCGAAGCAGTTCATGCCAAAAGCGGGGGAGCGTCAGTTACCTTTACAAAAAGCCGATAGGCGAGAGCTGTGATGTTGAGAGCGGAGCGATTGACTCACAGCGGGTTCCGTAGCTTCCACGCGCCCATGTGTGAATGTCTGCAATCAGCCCTGCCCCTTCCGGGATCATACGAGAGGTGAAGCAGAGACGGTAGCTGCTAAAATACGAAAAATCGCTTACGCGAACCATTACATCTCCATTTTTGATCGTCATTTTTTTTCATTTTTCAAAGAGCGATTTTGAGTTCGATGACCTTCATCGGCTCTGCTGAACCGGGTTCTTACTATCAGGCAGGAGCTTCTGCCTCGTGACAGGGGAGACTGCCACTACCCGGGCTGAGCGGTTATTTCAGCTTCTTGGTGAGACGTATCAGCACGGGAGGATAGTAGAAGAAGCAACTTCTCGCAGGCAGTCGCACCGTGCAGACTATTCTCTATGTAGATGTAGAAGCTCCTGCCTGCTCGAAGTATAAAAAGCCAATCTTAAAATACAACAACTCCCTTGATAAGTATATGTTACCACTCAATACAAGATTTGTCAAGAACAAATATAATTTTTAAGGAAAAGAATCGATACAATATGTTTCAAGAAATGCTTCAGTAGACGGCCCTGGCTTGCGGTTTTACTGATACATACCATCTACTGGTCAAAACAGGTCAAAAATGGTCCAATATACAAAAATAGATGCAAATAGGTGTGTTTTAAAGCCATTTTGAGGAGTTTTAAAGGCATTTTGGGGTAAAAATGAGGTGTTTTGAGGTGATTTTAGGGTTGGAAGAAGGGGATTGGAGACCGAAAAATGGGACGAGAGGGGGGATGGAAGGTGGGATAGTGGAGAAAAGAGCTGATGGGCAGGGGGTTTTTTAGACTCTTTCTATTTATGTAAAATATCCCCCATGCCTCTACCGCCGATTTTCTCCATTTTCGGCTGTTTTTCTTCTTTTTTCGTCGTACCTTGTCTCCCGCCTTGCCTTGTTTTATCTATCATGTTAGTCTTTGCGGCTGTCTCTTGTCTGTCTTGCGTTGCTGTCCGCCATATTAGCGGAAACTAACAAGCTATTTCAATTATCGTTTAAATACTTCCATATCTTTCATTACAACATATTATATTTTATATACTATCACCTTCTCATTCTTCCTTCCTATACCTTCCCACTATCCATAGCTTTTTTCTATATTTATCCTTTTCCCTTTATCCCTATCATCCATTCTTTCCTTTTCTTATTTATATCGTCCATACACTGTACAGGCTGTTCCTAGAGGTTTTATATACTCACAGCATAATTACTAGCGATTATTTTTATCCCGCTCATACAATACTCTACGACGTGTCCCGGCGATCATCACGATATATTCTATAGTATTATTATCGTATTCCCTTTTTGTATATCTTTATTCTTATACGCTTCTTTTTGTTTGCTTTATAGCATACCGATGTAGCATGCATTACTTTTAATGATCCTTTTATATCAAATATTATATTTGCCTTTATCGTGATTGTTTGATTGTTGTTTGCCTACTGGCCTTTTATCGTTGTAATATCATGATCCTTATTTGTTTGTTTTATATGATATTATCACAAGTTTTGTGTGCTATCGTTGGCCATGTTCGGCCGGGCGGGGCGTTGCTATCCTTTACATATAAAAATTAAGACTATTGAGTTCGTATACTTGCAATAACAAAAACTTGAAAAATCGAGTAATTTTGAGTAAACGGGAGATATTTAAAGATTTTTATGGATATATTAGCTTTATTTGCTTATTTTGGCTGATTTTTAGGTTTTACTTTTAACCCGTTAACGGGTAAGATATAGACAAGCTCGACAGGACAAGCGGGAACGCAATAGCGGAAACGTAGGGTATACAAGGCACTGTAACAAGTATAACGGCAACGTTAGAAAGTAGGGTATTGTAGGAACTGTGACAAGTACCAACGGCGGATAGCTTGACGGCGAGCGGTGTAACAATCGAGCGGGCGAAACATGACGCTTTATTCATGCAGAACCTCTATATAAAAGTGCATACTATGCAAACTTTATATATGTTCCGCGCGGTTCAAGCGCGATACAGAAAGACTAAAACTTGAACCTTGAAAACTTAACAGTTTGTGACTTGTAAAGGCTTTTTGCTTTTGCTATACTTTACTTAAAAGGTAGGTGTATAGCATGACGAAAAAACGCGATTATAAGCATGAATATCAGTTAAAACTTGCTAGAGGCGAAAACCTTAGAACAAAACTGATAGGTGTACGTTTACAAAATGATATATTTGACGATTTTACCAAAGCGGCTGAAAAGAACGGGTTAACCCGTACTGAAGTTTTACGCTTGTTTATCGATGATTATATCAAAAAAAACAGGGATTAAAAATCCCATGTTTTTTAGGGAACCCGTTAACGGGTTATCGCGTTTTCTCTTGAAAATCCCCTTTACAACCTCCATTCCGTTTTCTTTATCCTTTGGATAGATTAAACAATTAGCTAGCCTCCCCTGGTGTTGGATAGCATGGAGGAAAAGCAAACTGTTATGCTATAGCTTGACACGGGGCTTGTTACCCTAGCTGTCATTCTAATAAGCGGCGAATCCCGTAAAGTCCGCACGCAAAGTGCGCCTTTCGTGACAACGTGATTCAAGGCTTGTGGAAGTAGCAAACAGTGTGTTGATACCGACACGCGGCGTCAGTCAGAGTTAGACAGTCGGCAATCTGAACGCCTATAAAATCGGTGTGCTATCATGCGAAACGCGGGGCGGTGAGCGTTGCGGCGGATAGTTTAAGCAAGGTGCAATCTGTAAAGGTTGCACTAGAGTGTGAGAGATTCTCATACTGTAGTGTGGCCTTTACAACCACAACCATAAAAACAATCAATCTTTTACAATCATCAGGAGGTACTACTATGTTTAACACCAATTATTCCATGCCAACCAATCTTGAGTCCATCGTTTCTAAACAGTCCGACGTAGAAAAGGCTCTGTCCACTCTGAACGCGGCTATCGACGCCAAAAAATCCATGCAGGAGGTTGGCACTCTTGAAGGTTCTGCCAAAGAGGCTGTCAAGGCTCTGAACACTGCTATCGCTGAACAGTGGGTAAAGGAACAGCAGGCGCTGCCCGTCGCGGAAGCTGTCAAGGTTTATCTTGACAACGCCGGTGAAATCGCGGCCTTTAGACTCGCGAAACCTAGCAAGGATTCTGTCCATTACTCCATCACTTCCAGCAAGAAGTTCCTCTCTTACAAGAAACTGGAAAAGGCTATCAAGTCCGCTTCCTCCAGCGTATGGGAAACCATGTGCGCCCGTATGCTGCACAATATCGCGCTCAATCTCGCTTCTGAAAAGGAAGGTATTGGCGCGAAAACTCTGACCTCTACCATGGACAAGGAAACTGCCAAAAAGGCGGGAAGTGTATTCGACGGCTCCTCTAACACAAAACTCGAAAAGCAGCTGAATGAAGTCGTAAAGGCTATGCTGCCGGAAGAATTCCCTGTCCCGCAGATGAAGCTGGCTGACGTTCGCTTCCTGAAGGGCGCAGTCTCTAACTTCAAAACCGGCAAGGAAGCTGGAATTGAAATCCAAAACGAAAATCGTTTCATCGCGGCTGTCATCGCTTCCATCTACGTCCGCATGAACGGTCTGACCTATAACATGACCAGCAAGGCCAAAATCCATAAGGCAGAAGCAAAATAAAATCGAAAAAGGTTCTGGCGGGTTCATCCTAAAGCCCGCAACCACTTCCATTGCAACACGGTTCAAACTGTGCTATAATGGAATCAGAAAATCAAGGGAAAGGGGTCATGTTATGGAAAATATGGAATTGTTGCAGGCAATGCGCCAGATGATGGAGAAAGTCGTTTCTCCTATTTATGAGCGTCTTGACAAGATGGACGAGCGCCTTGACAAGATGGATGAACGTCTTGATGGCATTGAATCTCGTCTTGAAAAGGTTGAAACTCTTGCCACCAAAACGCAAGTCACTCTCGAAAATGACATCAAGCCCAAAATCAATCTGCTTTTTGAAGGGCATATTACCCTCCAAAATCGCTTTTCGCAGCTGGATCGCATGGAAGAAATGCTGCGGGAATTGCGGTATGATGTGCAAGATTTGCAACACATTGTATCGTGGCATAGTAACGATATTCGCTGGCTCAAGCGCCGTCGTTACTCGAATAAACTCTAAACCAAACCCAAAAGCCGCCTAGCAATAGGCGGCTTTTCTTGGCTCTCACGGGTTCATCCTAAAGCCCGCAACCATTGGGAAACTGAATTAAAATCAAGTTTACAAAGGAGGGGTTGACAGACGATATATATCGTGATATATATTATATAGGAGGTGTTACCATGGAAGTAGCTAAAATTTTTGAAAACGGTAGAAGTCAAGCTGTCCGGCTACCTAAACAGTTTCGTTTCTCAGGTGGGGAAGTTTTTGTGCAGAAACTTGGTGGAGCTGTGTTATTGGTTCCAAAAGAAGCAGCATGGCAAACTTTTCTGAACGGCTTGAACAGTTTTACAGATGACTTTTTTGAGGATGGACGCATAACAGAAATGCCAACAGAAAGGGATTTTTGGTCATGAAGTATATGCTAGACACTAACATTTGCATCTATGCAATCAAAAACAAACCCGAAAAAGTTCTTGAAAAATTTAAAGAAAATCTGCAAGAAGGTTTGTGCATCTCTGTTATTACTTTGGCAGAATTAGAATATGGAGTAGAAAAAAGCTCAAATCCTGAAAGGAACACAGCTGCATTGTTGCAGTTTGTGTCTTTATTGGATATTATTTCTTTTGACGATGACGCTGCAATTGAATATGGAAAAATCTGCGCGTCCCTTTGTAAAAAGGGAACGCCGATCGGTACAATGGATATGTTAATCGCAGCTCATGCGAAATCTAAGGATTTAATTTTGGTAACAAATAATGTTCGTGAATTTGAGCGAGTGAAAGACTTGAAAATTGAAAATTGGGTTGAATAAATCCCCAAAAGCCGCCTAGCCATAGGCGACTCTTTTTTTACCCTCAAGACGAAAGTAATCTTGAAATGAGAATAGCATGTGTCATCATGTGCCTGCTGGTTTGTCTGGCAGGCCATTTTGCTGTCCAGAAATATCTTCCGGCTCAAACCAAACCGGAAATCAAATTTGAATCGGAGGTCTTTTAATGAATCTCATGCAGCTGATCGAATCTAAAAGCTGGTCGTTTGAATACAACACTGAAGGGGATCAAGCCGCCCTGCTTACAAAGTGTGGAACAAGGATTCCAGCACAGACAGATCATTATTCTCCTTCCTGGGTGAGGGGTTGGACGTCAGATACCTTCGCGGCAATTGCAGACTTTTTGGATTCTGAACCAGACTGTCAGGACATTGAGGAAATTGAAGATGTAACGGAAGCTCTCTGGAATCAGTGGTTCCAGTATCAAAACCAATATTGTAGCAGCACGCCAACCAACTGGCTTCGGTTCATAGCCCCGTCATCTGAACTTGAGCCTATCATACCGAAGCTCAAAACCAATTTCCCAGAAACGCATGACATGGCACTTGTTGAGGCGGCAGTGATTATTTTGAAAGCGGACAGACAATCCGATTATGAAGATTTGCGTGACTGGTATTGCCGTAACAATGTACGTGATTTTGTATGGTTTGCAGTCAATCAAGAAATGAGGTGATCCTGTGCTTACACTGATAATCCTGTTTGCTGGCCTGTTCGTCGGCCTGATAGGTGCCGGTCTGGTAGGTCTGGCAGTCGAAAGCTATGCGGAAAAGCAGAGCAGAAAAGAGAAAATCAAAGCTGCTATCTGGCGGCTGAAGGATGAAAGAAAGGTGGGATAACATGACCAGAGAGGAATTCAGAAAAACCGGCTGGAAGATGAGCTATGAGGACTTTCTCAAATGCGACTGTACGCAGTGCGAAAGAGAAAACTGCATCCATCGCGGAGCCTATCGCAAGGTTCCCAAAATCGATGGCGGCTTAGGTCTGTGCCCAAAACTGAAAGGAGAATCAAAATGAAATTCCTGAAAAGAAAAGGCGATGAAACCACTATCCGCAAGGTCTGGAACGATGATAAAACCATCCTGTACGGCGTGGTTGGAACGGTGGAGGATATGCTCAAAGTTGGGCTGCTGGAATATTGCGGCTATCCCAAAACGGTCTGGTGCTTTCTTGCAAATCCAGAAACCGGTTTGTCGGATCGGTTTGCCCCGACAAGAGAAGAAGCTGTTAAAGAAGCGGAGGAATCAAAATGACAGTTTATGTAAACGGAGTAGCAAAGACTCTCGCTTTGAGAAATTGGCGCGATGGTTGGGAATGTGGTTACTCACCAGACTACTTCTACGAACTTGAAACCAATATCAGTGACGGCCAAGATCTTACAGAACAAGAATATGCTGATCTGGTTTGGTTTTGGGAGACTGAGGTGAGCGCCCATAACGATGGAGGGTATACAGAAATGTTTGGAGACTATGACGGAACATCAATTCTTTTCGAGTATGATTAAAATCTCTGAAGGATGTTTCCGACAGGAGAAGAAGCTGTTAAAGAAGTGGAGGAATCAAAATGAAATTGAATATGGAATCTGTTCATGAAGCTGCTAAAACAACCGGGTGGGGTGACTGGAGAAGCGGATGCTACACAGAAATCTTTCTCGATACCAGTACCGGCGAAGTCTGGGCAATAGAGCAAATCGGTTTGGGCCATTCAAACTGGACGGTCTATCATGATCCTGATGTGTTAAAGATCGGGAACTTTGATACCCATGTAAGCGCAAAGACACTGGTCGAAAGGATCAATGATCGTCTTGAGGAAGTAGAACGCTTCAAGCAGTATGAAAAGCAGCATAGTAATTAAAGCTCTAGCGGGTGTGCTTCCAAACGCCCGCCCCATCAGTGAAAACCAAAATGGAGGTCGATTGTATGAAAAACTTTGAAGGTTTCATGCGCAGGTTCGCAAAACAAAACCATGTCGAGGTTCAGTGGCAGCAGCTTCGGTTCGGCTACAAAAGGGCAAAGATTCCCTGTCATAGCTGGGCAGAGTACACCGCAGTGGAAGCTGCGCTGAGAAGAAATAAATCCCTTCGTGTGGACTACTGGGTCTGCTTCGACGGTGAGTTTGAAGCGTACCTTTACGTCATGCCTCTGGAGGATTACACCCAGCTCAAAGCAAAATCCAAAGTTGAGCAGGATAAGCTGGAGGACTGGTGGCAGCGATACCACAACGCAGATGCAGAGACCCGCCGCCTAATGGCGTGTGGAGCGATTGAGTAAGGAGGAAATCAAGATGCCAATGGTGAGAGTATCCGTCATGGAAACTTTGGAGCGTGTGATAGAGGTCGAGGCAGACAGCATTCAGGACGCTGTAGACGAAGTACAGAAAATGTACGACGATCAGGAAATCGTTCTGGAAGCAAGAGACTTCGCAGGATATGAGATCAAACCGATTGCTTATGCAGAGTGGCAGGCAATCGAATAAAATCAACATGGAGGTTATCAATATGACATACTTAGTAGAAATTAAATCCTTCGAGGATCTGAAAGCAAAATATCGTGAGTGGGCCTTGAAGCTGCACCCTGATATGGGCGGCACCGATGCAGAGATGCAGGTGCTCAACAATGAATATGACCAGCTCTTTCCGGTCTGGAAGAACCGGAGTGAAGTTCACACCAAAGAAACCGCAGATTCAGATAGAAGATGGTTTTACACCCAGAACGGCTGGGCAGGGAAGAATTATAAGTCTGGTCGCACCACAAAGGAAATCGCAGAGATTATCAGAACCTATCTCAAGGAAGTCTACAGCGATTGCAAGTGGAGTGTGCGTTATTCTTCCGCTTCGATGTGTACCAGCATCCATGTCGCTTTGATGGAAGCGCCGTATCAGGTCTTTGTGGATGAAAGTAAAACCCATATCGACCTGAACCAGTATTACATGGATAGAGAGGAACGTCTGGTTCCAGAAGCAAAGGCGATGATGACCGATGTGGTGGAGCTTATCAAATCTTACAATTATGATGACAGCGACCCTATGATCGACTATTTCAATACCAACTTCTACTATGATGTTTCGGTCGGTAAGTGGGACAAGCCTTTCAAGGTGGTATATCGGGAGAAAAAGAAACCAGATAACCGCCAGTATGAGACGGTGACGGTTAAGCAAACCAAAACCAGAAAGGTCATCAAAGCTCACGAGATAGCAGCGCCGCTGGAATGGAAGGTCGGCCAGCACATCATCCTCAAAACCGGCTTTACTTATGGTTGTCATCGCGGCGCTATTTACGAAATCGTTTCCCTTGACCACGACCGCGTGGACTGCCTGAAGATGGGAAGAAAGCTCGACAAACATGTTACCTCCTACAACCAGAGAGGAAACCGCTTCTGCGCTGGGCAGGATAAGTTCATGAAATGGGTGGAAACGAACGCCATCGGCTTTGTGGAGCTGCGGGAGGAAACTGAAACCTACGAGGTGGAGAAAACAGTCAAGCGACCAATCAAACCGGAAACCAAAATCGAAGGTGGCCAAAGCTATGAATACACCGTCAGGGAGGACGTCGATACCAGAGATCAGACACCAATCTGGCTGGTCAAGTTCATTACAAAGCTTGACAAGGAAACCTACGTCAAGGTTGCAAAACAGATGCGGGAACTTGGCGGATACTACAGCAAGTTTAAATCCGCTTTCCTGTTCCGGGTTGACCCGACAGAACAGGTAAAGGAACTGTTTGCGTAAAGGAGGAAACAAGATGAATACAAACTTAGAAAATATGTGTGCTTATATCGAAACGCTGGGCTGGGATGTTTATTGCGATGGTGCTGGATCGGTGGAGCTGTATCAATTTTCGCCAGCAGGAGAAGACTTCGGTTTTACTGTTTCAGAAAGCAATCTGATAGAGGACGTCAAGGACTACGCTGAAAGTTTTGACTCTGAAGAACACGCTGCTATGTGGTATGATGCAAAACAGCGTGGCATTAGATGTGTTCCTTCACTCCATGAACTGGTCGAGGACGCCGACGCTATTCAGGAAATGCTGAACGACCTTGCAATGAACCTGTGTGCATATCGAGAGAAGGAGGAAAGCAAATGAAATCCCAATGGGAAATCCGGCAGATAGATGCCATCGCCTATGATGATGGCTGGACATACAACGAAAGCTGGCATCTTGGTGAGATGAAAACCAGCAGCAAGCATATTCATAAAGCCTTTACAAACTGGCTGCGCAATACAAGAGGAATCCGCTTCAGGACAGGAACAATCCGAATCGAAGATCAAGGTGACCTGCTGGAGATCCAGGAACGAAAGTCCGGCAGGCCGTTGTTTGTTGCAATTTATCAGGAGGGGCAAGGATGAAAACATTAGTGTTCACCTACGATGTAGAAAGAATCCTGAGTGGAACTGAGGAAGAAACCTGTATGTCAATCACGATGGCAGATGCTGCCGCCAAAGAGATTTTGGAGGGCGGCTACAATCACCATATCGTTGAGGTAATCCGCCACAACGAATATCTGAAAGGCCGTCTGTGGTCTGGGGAAATCAAGGATGTAAGGGAGGCTTAAAAGTGGAATTCAGTTTAAAGACAATCATCGAAGAAGACCTGCAATACCTGATTGACACAAAAGGTGGTCAGGAATGGTTGTTCAATCACTATATCGCATTGTATCCCTGTAACGACGGATGGTATCAGCTCATCTATGACGGACATCAGGTTTGTTATGGCTCTTTAGAGGAAATCAATGCAGTGACAAAAGCATGGTGCAGAATCGTCGATATTGAAAATGAGGAGGAATCAGAATGAAACTTTGGATGTACCGGCTCAGAATTTATAACCGGAGAGGGGAGCTTGCAGGACAGTCCGTCGGCCTGATTCAGGCAGAAACCGAAGAAAAAGCAAGGGCAGCTTTGGCAGAGGATATGGGCGATAATGCCTGCATCGCCAACATCTGGGAACCAACCATCAGCGATAAACGCACAGAGGAATGTTACATTCCCTTTAACGTTCATTTTTGATCAAAATTATACCAAAAAGACCAACAAAGTATATAACCAACAGGAGGAAATTATTATGAGAAACAATTACGCAGCATCTGGACTGAAAGGCATCCGTGTAGCAGTAGGCATGTACAACCGCAGAAACGAATTTGAGGCCGTCATCTACGGCAATCTGGAAACCGGAGAGATTACCTGCCGGATGTTCGCAGACCGCAACTCTGAACCAGAACGATTTGAAAATGAAAACACCGTCATCCTTTATAACTCGATACGCCAGGTAGAAGCTCCTTCCATGCAGGATATTGTTTCCATCTACTACGCAAAGCAGATGCAGGCGTTCTCCGATCAGCAGCTGGATGCAAGCTGCCTGAACCAGCATACCAAAGAGGTAATCGCAGAGCAGTGTGCAAACCGCAAGAGCCGCCTACTGAGAATCAAAAACAAGCTGGAGAACTACGAGAGAGAGGTTGACGCTACCATAGCAAGATTGGCAATGTAAGCTGCCTGACGAGTCTTGGAAGATTAAGACGAAACCGGCTTTGTGCCGGTCGCAGTATAGCAAAAGCAAAAAGTAAAAAGGATTTTAGGAGGAAACGACTATGACAAAATATACATTGGAAGCAATCGCATTCCGTTACGAAGAACTCAGCGAGGAAGCAAAACAGAAAGCATATCTGGCGTGGCTTGCCGGTCAGGATCAATCATTGTACAGCGACGAGTTCAGAGAAACACTCTCCAAATTTGAGGAGATTTTTCCAGTCAAAGTTTGTGATTGGGAGGTTGACGACTACACATTCCGGCATCGTTTTGTGATTGCTGGCGATGATGGAATCGAAAGTGTTTCCGGCATCCGTCTGGCAATCTATCTCTGGAACAACTATGCAAGGTACATTACAAAAGGAAAATATTATGCAAAAACAATATCGACATCTCCGTTCCAGTATATCAGCAGGCATAGCAAGGTAATAACAAGTATGGAAGATTGTCCATTAACCGGTGTGTGCTGGGACTACGAAATCTTGCAGCCAATCATCGACTGTCTGACCTACAAGAAAATCTACAACGACGCGGAAGAACTGTTTCAGGACTGTCTTGATAATTTCTTTGGCGCTTGGCAGGGACAACTGGAATACGAATCTTCTCAGGAATTTTTTGAGGAAGAAGTTGAATGTAACTACTGGCAGTACAACGCAGATGGAAGCCCATTTTCGGTTAGTGATGCAATTGTTGTCAGCACAGAAGAAATCCAAAAGGAGGACATTGCATAATGAATGAGAACACAAGGCTTAAAGAGTGGTATACAACCAACTACCCAGACGATGAACTGGGCGCTGAAATCAATCCTGATTCGACTTTCCAAAATCTCTTTGATGCCCTCGACCGGTACATGGATGTTTATGAGGTCATCGGTGTAGGAGACAGCTTGGTGAGAGAAAGATTGTTTGAAGCTCTGGCCGATGTGACGCACTACGATTACGATACAATCTACAACCAGTGGTTGATGGCTTAGGAGGGAAACCAGCATGACAATCTACTTAAAGGATGGCAGCATAGAAAACTGCCTGTCAGATGAACACAAATCCGAATTTTGGGAAGACCTGATAGAGCGTCACCTTGGCCGCGACGCTCTTACTTTTTATCAGGACGACATCCAGACAGAAGCCAAAGAAGCATTGGAGGAACAACTTAGCGACCTGCAATTGAAGCTAGTACATGCTTCAGAGCATCTGGAGGAAAGTCTGTGGCAGATCGGTACGGCAAAGAGTATGAGCAGAAAATGCATCACTGACCTGCTTAACGAAGCAAATCGACTTTTAACAGAAATCAGTCAGCAGATTGATAAGGTTATTTATTGATAGGAGGAGGATTGACGATGTTCGACATGTCAAAAGACACCTATACCTGCGACTTCTGCGAGTTTGAAATGCAATGGGATGGCCATGATGAAGTTCATGGAGAGGTGTGGGGCTGTGAAAAATGCGGTCAGGTTTTCTGCTCAAAATGCTTCATCGACCGTTATGGCTTTGCGTCTTACATGGAAATGATGCAGGACTTTGATTTGATCTTGTGCCCAGACTGTTATGAAAAAGAAAAGGAGAGTAAATATGACAAAGAAATATATTGACTTAAAGGAAGCTTATGACGCTAAAACATTACAGTTTTGGTCGAATAGTGCTGGCGATATATTTAATCCCAAAACAGGAGACGATTGTAGCGTTGAAGAGATGCCGTTCAAACTCAAAAACCTTTACTTAAATTACTGGGGAGAAACCTATTATGTGCCGGTGTATGTTGCAGAGTATAATGGCGAGCCATCCATTGTATTAAATTATCTCTTTGATGAATCGTACATTGAAGATGTAAGCGAAAAATTAGAAGAATGCAAATCGTCCGCAGACATGAACAGAGCGTGGTGCGCTGTTCATGATTTGGCAAATCTGCTGGTGGATAGATTGCCTGGATGTACAGTTTTTGCTGGAGAAGGCACAGATCCTGATGGTCATGAAATTTCAATTTTAGTTCCTTATCGGAGGCGCAATATGCTGGAAGGAATCGATAAGGATTTAGCAGAGTTTATCTACCCAACCTTTGAGGAGTTATTTTAGGAGGAACAACCATGTTTAACAATACCTTTTACCCAACCCCAGAAACCATTGCAAACAAAATGCTGGAAGGAATTGACTTTACCTTCATCCAGACAGTGCTGGAACCCAGCGCCGGTAAGGGTGACCTGATCGCTGCCGTTCAGGCAAAGAATGATAGAAGCAAATACAGCTATAACCACCATTCCATTGACATTGATGCAGTGGAGCTTGACCCCAACCTGAGAGCTTTGCTCAAGGGAAATGAAATCCGCGTTGTGCATGACAACTTCCTGACCATGCACACCTCCAAACACTATGACCTGATTGTTATGAACCCGCCTTTTAATGAAGGGGACAAGCATCTGCTCAAAGCCCTGGAGATGCAGGAAAATGGCGGGCAGATTGTCTGCTTGCTTAATGCCGAAACCATCCGAAATCCATATTCCAATACCAGAAAAGATTTGGTGCACAAACTCAAAGAGTACGACGCCAGCATCGAATATGTGCAAAACGCTTTCCGGGACGCAGAAAGAAAAACCGATGTTGAGGTTGCCATTGTCAAGGTCAAGATCCCAGAGAAGAAACCGGAATCCAAAATCCTGCAAGACTTGCGCAAGGAGAGTGTCATCCCAGAGGAGGAAACCGAAAGCAGCTTCGGCGGGATTGTGGTCAATGACGTTATCAAAGCGGCTGTGCAGTCCTACGAGTTTGAATTAAAGGCCGGCTTCCAGCTGATCGATGAGTTCAGAGCCATTGCTCCCACACTTCCCACATCGTTTGAGGACAACAGCAAACCAATTCTGTCTCTGAAGGTCGATGGTAAAGATGCAAGCAAAAATGCTTTCGTGAAATCAATCAGAAGAAAATACTGGCGGGCGCTGCTGGACAATAAAGAGTTCTCCGGCCTGCTTACCTCCAACCTGAGAGATCAGTATTACAGCAAAATCAATGAGCTGGTTGACTACGATTTCTCCCTTTACAATATCTATTCCATCCGGCTTGAAATGAGCCAGCAGATGTGTAAGGGCGTTGAGGAAACCATTGTGGATTTGTTCGATGAATTCTCTCACAAGCATTACTGGTCGGAGTGCAGTAATAATATCCATTACTACAATGGATGGAAAACAAACAGCGCTTACAAGATCAACAAGAAGGTCATCATCCCGCTGCGTGGTTGGAGAGACCTCGAATATTCCTGGGGCGGATTCAACCCAACACACTATGATGTCGTGAAAAAGCTGCATGACATGGAGCGTGTGTTTGATTACCTCGACGGCGGGGAAGATACCACAAGAAATCTGGAATGGATTTTGAAGGATGCGGAACAAACCGAACAGTCCCGCAAGATCAGCTGCAAATACTTTTACCTCACCTTCTATAAGAAAGGAACCTGCCACATTAAGTTTAAAGATCAGCGTCTGCTTGATAAATTCAACATCTTCGGTTCCCAGCACAAAGGCTGGCTTCCGCCGAGCTATGGAACTAAATCCTACCAGACAATGACCAAGGAGGAACAGGCAGTTGTCGATGAGTTCCAGGGCGAAAAGGAATATGAGAAGGTGATGGCAAACAAGGACTACTACATGTTCGACAGCAGCTCTGTTCTGATGTTAGAAGGAAACCTATAATAAAAAAATCAACTTACTATTGATAAATCTATTTTTTTATAGTAATAGATTGGGGGCTTGTGTTTATAAGTCTGAATTGGGAATTGGACTTGTTTTACCGGTTAATAAAAAAAGTGAATATAACGTTAAACAATATAGCGAATACGTTGAGATGATAAAAGCGAATTTATAGCATATTCGAGATTTGAAAAGAGGTTGTATTATGAAAGATGAAAAAAACATGATGAATCTTGCACTTGAGGCAATAGATTTTGAAAACTCCGAAGTATACGAGTCAAACAAGGAAAAATGTTTTGCAATTCCTCATAATTGTTACGCTGAAATTAAAATAGTATCATCAAACAAAAAAACCTATTTGTGGGAAACCATGATAAAAATCGGTTATGCCGATTTTAATCCTAGCCCTATCGGCATGGGATTAAGAAACTTTTTTATTACTCCTAAAGGGTTTCAATGGATGGAGCATTATACAGGAGTTAAATTCATGCAAGAATCAGATTTGATAGAATCAGCATTAAAAGGAAATCGTAAAGCGCAAGAAATTTGCACTAATAGAATGATTGCAATTCCTTGCCCATGTTGCGGGAAAATCAATCCTAAAATTTGTAAATTTACGGATTCTGTATATATATCATGCCAATGTGGTATGCAAGCTGTTCATGAATCTATAGATGTTAAAAGCGCGCTAAATGTATGGAACACAAGAAAATCGATCATTTGATTTATAGCACATTCCAATTTAAACAGGAGGAAAAAGGATAATGGATAAAATCAATTTAGATGTTGGAAGGAAATACATTTTAATCAGGAATAAATGCAAAATATACCTTGATAAATATATGTTTTTGTGGTAAAATAGATTCAAGAGATAAAGTACAAAGGAGGATGAAGATGGAAAAAGTAATCTACTTAACAAACGGCTCCGCTGCCCTGTCAGAAAGCTATCAGCAGGTCGAGAGTTTAAAGGGTACAGGCAAATCCAAAAACCTCCGTGCCCACCACACAGCCATGCAGCCAATCCGAAGCAAGGAGGATTTTGATAAGTTCTGTACTTACTTCCTGTCCAATCACAATTACCGAGATTATGCGCTCTTTATCGTCGGCATAGAGCTTGGAACCCTGCGCAGCTGTGACCTGCTCAAACTCAAAATCAAAGACGTCTACGATGGCAAAGAGTTTCGTGATACTGTCTACGGTGTTGTGGAGCAGAAGACAGGGAAGATCAAAAACGTCTACATCCCCGATGGAGCAAAGACGGCGTTGAAATTATACCTATCCCACCGCTGTGTGCAGTCGTTGCAAGAACCGCTGTTTATCTCCCGCAAAGGAAATCAGCTTTCCGAACGGCAGGCAAGAGAGATTTTGAGCAAGGCAGCAAAGGCAATTGGCGTCACCTATCCGGTTGCCATGCACACCCTGCGAAAGACGTGGGGATACCACACCTTCATCAACCACAAAAATGACAACATGGCCCTGATGGACATCATGAAAAGCTACAACCATTCTGCCCCCAGCATCACGCTGCGCTATATCGGCATGGATGAGGAGCACCGAAAAGAAATGTGCATGGGGTTTGAGATTAAAGGAGAAGATCAGCACGAGTAAATTTATCAAGACAGACGATTTTCAGTGGGTACAAAAGATAGACGAAAACACATTCCGACTGATTCAGGTGACAGAGTGTCTTGGAACGTATGATATTTCCGAAGGTGTAGTTCCGGTCGATACACTGGATCAGGATGAAATCCGAGAGGCACTTCACCCATTTGGCTATAGAGATATGGAGCAGGTGAGAGAAGAATATGGAAAGGCCGCCAATCAGATTTTGGCGGAGTGTGTGTTTGAATCAGAGGCATCTCCGTTCTTAACTTTCCAAACCGAAAGGGAAGCTATGGATTATGTCAACCGATACATCGAACTACATGGACAGGATGAGGAGGAAACAAAATGAAAAAATGCGATTGCTGCGGCCGCGAACTTGGTCAGTACGATGACCTTTATCTGGTAAACGACGGCCTGCCGGGTGAACGCTATGAGTGTTATGACTGTCACGTTGACAAACTGGAAAACGGAAACGAAACCAGCTGCGAGTGCTGCCATGAATTGTTCGACTATGAGAACCTGAAGGTCAATCCAGAAAATGGAATCAAGGAACTTTGCCCTTACTGCGGCGAGGTTTGGTGTGAGTAGAGGAGGAAACAAAATGAGAGATCGATTCGCAACCAAGACATTTCAGTCCGCATTAAAGACCTATGTAGGAGATACAGATCGGGTGTTCTCACAGACCATCGACCGGCTTGACGGAGATTGTTACTGCTGCATCGACCCAAAACGCTATTCTGCGGTGATGTTCTATGAACCTCCTGTCGATGTGGTTCAGTCTCAGAATCATCCTGACATGAACGCCATTTTAAAATACCTTCCATCATGGCCGACCCCGGACATGACAGAGACACCGGACTATGACAGGTACTTCATCTCCAAACAGGACGCAAAGAAAATCAACGCCGCACTCAAAACCCTATATCAAAAGGAAAATAAGAAACTGGTAAAAATTGGAAATTGTGTGTTCGACTGGAAGCTGGTTCATTCCCTGATGAGACTGACCGGCAACCTCATCTTCTTTTCCAGTACAAGTCCAAAACAGATTGCTGTTTTATATGGAGATGACTGCTGCGCTATTCTTTGTCCAGTCAACGCTCCGGCAGAAGGTAAGCCAACTATCAAGTCGCTTTTAGAGGAGGATCTATAATGAAAACTTGCAACATCTACACCGTCACTGTCTACACGCCGGACAAGAAGAAAAAGGTCTGCAACTATCTGGAGGCGTCCAAAGCAAAATCCAGAGCAGATGCCGTGATGGAAAAGCTGGTCGTACAGATAGCATCCAAACCGGAAACCGATGCGGTGATGGTTATCGAGGATGGAACCAAAAGACAGATTGTCGGACTTCGCTGCGGCAATCCAGTTTGTACAGCAGGCGTTATCCTCTACGAAGCGCCGCTGGTATTTTAAGGAGGAAAGTAAAATGGAAAAATTATTTGTACTTGAAGCGATTCAAAAAGGGCGAGACTTTGGTGAAGTGCTCCAGATGTGGAGAGAATCGTGGGAGACAGCGAAAAAGACAGTAGAGAAGATGGAGTCCGATCCGGCAGAAGTTTTTGCTGACACCTTGGCGCTGGTCGCTTATGGAACCTACCTGATGGGTGTTCAGGACGGTATGGGATTAGACTTGAATTCAACTTCTCAGCAAATGCAGGAGTTCTATTCCAACATTGTACAGTAAATCAATGTAAAAGATGGGGTCGGGAAACACGACCCCATCTCACAAAAAAGATTAACTATTAAAAGTCAACCCCGAAAATGAATGGTGGTGGTGAAAAGAGA